>ULTD01048223.1_pt1 | contig 85208 bp, 105 predicted proteins | sample 1957321 | NCBI WGS metagenome assembly ULTD01 (sample SAMEA4835726, study PRJEB28245) | human gut metagenome | biome: gut microbiome; material: fecal sample | place: Denmark | collected 2008
CGGTTGACGCTTTGGAATCTGAATACCAATATGTACATAAGAATTGCCAGCACCAGCTTTAAATGTATGACTGGATTTTATTGAGAACGGACCTTTAATTTGTTCAAGTTTCATATCTACGCTCCAAACTTATAGGTACTAGACCAATAGGAAGGAATCGCGCTGTCTGAAACTGTCACAGAGTTCTGTAAGAAAGCAAGACCGTCAGAAGTTAAAGTTTTAAGACTTTCGTAAGTAGCTGCACTTTCATCCATTAATTTAACATCGCGCATACCACTATCCGCAATCTTGCCAAGATAATACCACGTACTTAAATTATAATCAAACGCATAGAACTCTTTATCACTCTTGGCTTCATTGTATGGCTGATACGTAATAATTTTGCCAAGATTAGATTGACCACCAGGCTGGTTTTGCGCACCAGTAAGACCAAAGGGAAATTCACGATTTAGATATTCAATAATATTAGCATCTGTAAAACCTGCGGCATTTAGCTGGGTCTTTGTGACATTAAAGCCAATTAGAATGCCAGCTTGGTCTTTGATAGTGCCAAGGTCTTTCCAATAGACATTCGAGCCATAATTAGGAATAGATGAATCATACTTCATCGCATCATTATTTGAAATCCAACCATCGGTCGCATTTTTAACACGATGTGATGGGTCGCTGTAAAGAACGAATAGATGCCAGTCAGATGGACGAACAACAAGACGTTCAATTGAGTTGATTGGATCACTGATTTTTACAGGGTTTGGACTACTATTGTATTTAACATAAATACTCTTATCATCACTAATACCAGTACCCATGTAGATAGATTTAACGGTTGTTATTTTATAATTCTCGCCACCGTTTTCAGTCTTTAAATTAATTGTCTCACCAGTATTAAAGATAAGAGTTGTTTCACCAATATCGTTAACACGCGCGGCCGTTAGAAGTTTCAGCTTGGCTGGACTAATTTTATCACCAGTAGTTGTATTGATTGTAATCTGACCATTTGCTTGATTAATTGTAATATCTTTGACCCAAGTTAAGCGTTTATCAACAGACGCAGTACTATCATTGAAAGAACATACAAAATGACCAGTATTTTCATCTAAAGTAACTGAACTAATCCAACGAATATGACCGACCTTATTCCTACCATCGTTTGGCAGTTTGCCGCCATCTGTGCCCGCAAATGTTCCGATAACATCGCCGTTATCTTGAATCTCAAGGCCTTTGACCCACGTAAGATTTGTTTCATATGCAGGAGAGTCATTGTTGAAATCCATCTTAAAATGTCCACCTGCGGCACCGTTGCCAGTAGACAGAGCAACGCCTGTCACCCATTTAATTTTCTTATAAAAGATGCTATCGTTGTTGTGAGTATAAGATACTGTTAGAGTACCTTTATCATCAAGCGTAATATTCTTAATAATATTAAAATCACCGAGATAAATTAAAATTGGGTCTGGATTGATTCGCTTATCATAGATATATAGTTCATATACTACGATTTGGCGATGTTTGGCAATATCATCTTCCATATTAGGATAGCCAGATTGACCAACAGTAGCAAGACCAGTAGTAGGATTGACTGTAATGTGCTCAGTAGAATATACTTTATTGCGTAGTGCTTCTGTCATTTCAATAACTTTAAGATTACGAAGCGTATCACCCTTTAAGCCTTTTGGAATACCCATGTCCCAGTATTCCCAGAATGGATGGGTCTTATCATCAATACGTGCAATGGAAGCCATAGCATTTTCTTGTTTAATATTACCGGCTGTATCATACTGGGAAACTGCATGAGCTTTATAATCAATTACAGTATAAGGAAACTTCATTCCCACATAGAACCAAGATTCCGCATCTTCATCATCCTTGCGGATATTGACCCATGTATATTCAATATCGTCATTAAATGAATTGCCACTTTTACCCGGAACTAACGTGCGGTTTTTGATATTGAATTTAAAATCTTTTTTAAGCGTACCGCCACCATCATGCCAGTTGCCATTATCATCTTGTTTCCAGTTAGTGATAACAGTACCATCGGCATTTTGACCAACTGGATACCTACGATAAGTATTTTCTTCAAGTGCCTTTGTTGACATATGCGTTACATTGTCAATAGTATCTACTTGAAAAAAAGGCGTGCCGCTAGACGGGCCAACGATTTGAAATTTATAGATTGCGCCGCCCATAGCGTTTTGATAGTCCAAGCCGCGCATAAAGACTTTACCGTTATCGGGATGGTTTTTATTTTTGCATGAAATAATAGCGTATTCGGAATACCATACTTCTTTATAATTTTCACCCATGCTAAACGCATTTATCATATCTTTTACAGATAGAAAAGCGGCTTTAATCTCAAAAGATTTGCCAACATGGGATGCGTACAAGCTGTCTATTTTTCAACACCCCTCTCAAATTTTATATTGATATATTTAGTTAGAATGCTTTTTACATATTCTGTATCAATTTTTTTATAATCGTAATATGGGATTCTAACTAAAACGAGCTCTTCATGCTGTAACACATAAATGTTTTTTGCAATATCATGCGAATGTAAAGTTTGATACCCTTCTTCGCCATTATAATAATCCATTGGATGATAATGCTGTTCACCATCAAGCTCTACTAATAACTTTTTATTTTTTTCAAAAGGTATCATAAAATCAAAACGTAATGGATAACCTTTTTTAGATAGTAAATCATCAAAAATATATTCTCTGGTATATGTAATTCCAAGAATGTCAAGGACATTAGCGAATGCTCTTTCTCCACTAGACATTCCATCGTTACCATTACAAGAGCCTGATATAATATGTCCCAATTGAGCATAAAATGGCTCGCCTATTTTTTTACCATCTTTATCTAATTGAATAAAATATCCATATCTAGAAACACGAGACTTATATATTACAGGTTCGGTTTCTTTTTCAAATAAATAATCAATTCCATAAACCGAAGTAATAACATCACCAGGATAATATCTCCTACTGGCATTATGCATTTTATTCATATGACACTGTTTACATACAGCACCATTTTCAACAATACTCAATTTTGTTTCATATTCTTTGCCACACATGCCACATTTAACAATCCCATACTGGTCGCTGTGATGTCTAGTTGTCAATTTTAACAATGTAGATTTTGTATCATTATTAAGAATTTGTCCTTCTACATAATGTTTTTTTGTACGTTTTTCTTTAAGAATTTTTACAGAACAATCTGTGCAATGCCAATCTTTTTTATTCATACGTAACTGAGTAGTGTATAGATTGTGACATATGCCGCACTCGCAAATACACATTCTTCTTTTTTTCTTGCCAACAGTTTCTTGTGACAATTCTTCAACAAATTTAGTGCCAAAGGTACCAAGAAGCTCGCCTTTTACAAAAACACGCTTTGCCACGGTCTATTCACCGTCCTCTTCTACGTCTTTTTGTGTAAATTCATAGTCAATAGTAAATGAATCAGTATAATCACGAGCTACAACGCCAATAGAAGAAATAGGCACTTCTGATAGTTCATAGAATCCACTCGGACCAATCCTAATCTCTTCACCATTAATAGCCATCATCAAACCAGAATGGCCCCAAATACCAATTCTATCAAGCGTAGCATTATTGTTCATGCTTTCCACTAGATTACTTAATTGACATAGCTCACACTTAATTTTATCTAAATCTACAATGCGGCCATAGGTCGTACCACTTGCTGTTGTATGTTGAATATTATAATCTTCTGCCTGTCTCGTCATTGATAGCACAACAGAAATGAATCCATCTTCTATTGGCCTGAAAATCATTTCAAACAGACCGTAACGTTCACCAACATCTGTTTTCCAAGATGCCGCCATAGCTACAATATTTCGTTTATCTGTCTGTGTATACGTATTGCCACCAGTGCCAAGATAATATTTTTTATTCTGCTCTCGATAATATAAAGCATCTTTAATAGTGGTTTTACCATATTCGTATTTAAGCGGTATCATAGCATTAATGCTACCATTACTTTTTTCATATAATGCAACGTTATAAACGTTACTCCCGTCTCCACCCGCGTTAACGTTAACGGTCTTAATATACTGATACGAGCCTTGGTCTGTATCTGAATTTTTTGTTAATTTAATAGTAAATTCCATAGCATAATTCATGTCTTGCGGAATTTGAACTTTTAAATAATAATCTTGACCTTTAACAAATTGCTTGTCGGGAATGATAGCAACGTCTTTGAAACCTGTATTTTGTTCATCTAATCCAGTAATATCAGCATTAGAGTCAACATAAGATTTTTTGAAAGATAGTTCAGTAAGACCTTCTCCCGCATACCTATATTGACCGATATTTGTGGTTGCCAATTTCCCTCCTTTTATTTCCAAAATATACCTAATATAAAATAAAAAATAGGGCAAACCAATTATACGGTTTTGCCCTATTTTTAGAACCTTTCTATTGACTGATTACACGAAACGGTCATTGCATTGCCCGGCCCAAGAGGAATAGAAAGTGTATTTAAATTATAATCGCCATATGTATTTGTAGAAGTATCATTTAATTCAACTCTAGAATTAGGCTCTAGGTAGAATACTGGCAGCGCAGTAATCGACACTGAATTTTGATAAGTCGTATGAAGATATAGCTCATACTTTACTTGGTCAAAAGCACTATTCTTATAGCCGCCAGTAGCAAGATTATAAAAAACCTCACCGCGTACCTGAGTATATGGCATACCATTATCTTCGCACTCCTGTTGTTTTGTCCTTCCCTTATCATCTTCATCGGCATTGATGAATACAATATTAGGAATCTCAGGAGCAAACAGACAGTTTACGGTATCAGATGATACAGCATCAGTTCTACGACCAATGGCAGATACAGAGAATCTTCCTAAGTCAGATGTTGAAGAATCAATAAAGTCTAGAAAATAATTACCATCAGTCAGTGCAGAAGTAAGCAGTTCCGCATTTGCTTTCTCACCTATGAACTTCTGGTCTGCAAGGTCATAAATTTGCGGCCAGAATGCATCTAATTCTTCAAAATAATAATCTGTATCTATCTTACAATTATGTGCATATTGTAGAATATCTCCCTGCCAACCAGAAATACCATCAATTTTAGCATAATAATTGCCAGAATCAATTCCATTTTTCTTAGCCAATAGACCTTCAAGATAAAGCTCGGTACGCCAGTCTTTCACAGTATAACCATCAATGATAATCGGTATTGCCGCAGAGCTGATGTCTCCTTTATCATCTACAACAACGGCAGAAGTTGAAGCATCTATTGGAGGATAATATGCTGCACACTTTAATGCTTTATAAGTATCATCTTTCCAATAGTAAGCAGTTTTATTAGTAGCATCAAAATAAATAGTATTGAAATCACCAATAGTAGGAAAATCTTTTACGCTTGTATATACAGTCGGAAACGCGGCTTTTAATTCTTGAGTAGACTCTTCTGTATATAATAAAACGTTGTAATAAGTATTATAGTAACTATTACCTTGTTCATCTATTGTAACGGGTGTCGGCTTGCGGTCAATGCAAAGATGATAACGAACGTCTATCTGCTGCTGGCTATTTGTACCTTGGCGCTTACCTTGAATAATAAAGTCATTCTTGATATTATTGAACTGCGGTGTTTTACTAATACTAATAATATTGTCTTTATCATTAAAAGCATATACGCTTTTACCTGTAGTTGTTTCTACAAGATAATCATGCTTCTTCATGTCATTGACTAAAGTCGTAGCTTGCGTAGTATTAAGATAATTCTTAATTTCCCTAAAATGGAATACACCAAATTCATCATAAAAATATTCAAAATTACCAAGATAACTTTTAATCTTATCGAGTACAGATGTTACGCTTTCGCCAAGATTAGCAGACAGCTCAGAATCATACACAAAATCATCATAGACATAGCCGCAGTCTTGACCGCTTAAAATTTCAATCGTACCGTCTTCTAATTTTGCCGGCTTATCGACATATGCCGCATACCATATCCTGCCTGCGCTTCCACTTTGCTTAGGTACAAGATAAAGCGGATTAGAGCCAGTCCATTTCATTACTCTTTTGATGCGGCGAGGCACATCTTCAATGACGATATTGTTTAAATCTTCCCCGCCGTAATGATTCACTAACTCTTGGATAATATCATAAACTAATACTTTTTTAGTAACATATGCACCGCTTGCGTCCTGTGTATCCATTTCATCGAATATAACAGCCGCAGGCAACGTGCCAGAAACATCACCTGATAGTCCACACATTTTGTCTTTCAATGTCAATTGCAATGACACGGCAGATGAAACAGAAGATGATGCACTCGCACTCGCAATAAAGAAAACGCCTTGAGGGAACCATAAGATAGGATAATCTAAAAATTGATTGCTATGGTTTTCAACACCAATCTCAATAAAGATTTTCTTGTTAATTGCAAAATCATATGACATATTTTCAATGTCATAATCACCGCTACTAATAGATGCAGTCAATGAGCAAGTACATCTAATAGACGAAGAACCGTCTTTAGAAAGACTACCAGATGCAATAACACCTTGAATCTCCTTCAACGGTTCTTCATTCCAATTGAGAAGGGTTAGCCGCACATACTGTTTTTGATTGACAAAATTATCAATAGTCTTGAGAAAGTTTCTACGCTTTAATGCACTATTGGCATCTTCATAGAAGCTGTCATTTAAATAAGGATACGTCCTTCTCATTTTCCCTCCTATTGATAATTTGTAGTCATTACAGTGCCATAATAGTTAATCATACCTTCTACTGGCATAAAAGCAATACCAATAATTTCTGTAGAATTATTATTCTCTATATTATCAATCATACCAAACGCAAAATTATACCATTGATAATTATAATAAATCTTTAAGTCGCCATTGATATTATATACAGTGTTTAGTATCGGCTTCTTAACTTCGCTAACATCCATATATTTTACAACCTGAACTGGTCGTTCACCAATATCGTTCCACACATTTACAAAACTATCCTGCGGTGAATTATTGTCTTGAATTACAGATACCGGGTCTTTTGTTTCAGCAGAATCAATAATTCTAATCCAATTAAAATTGTTAATTGTTGCATCATTAAGCGAAGCATCAACTCTAAATTCGTTCTCTTGTAAATATTTTGTTTTGTTTACTTGTTTCATACGAATTCCTAAGAAACACATGTCATCTACAGGAACATCTTTCAACATGTGTAAAACGCCTGTGCCACCTACGAGATAGTTCTTATATTCGGTTTCATTGTGGTATTTAATACTAGCAACCGCATATGGAGTGACATCTAAGCAAATACCCTTCCAATATTTCATGCGCTTGCTTGAAATCATAACATCACCATTCATCTGAATAAAGTTATATTTATTCCTAATCTTTCTACCAAGATAAATATTAGACTTAAAGATACCTCTCTCTTGACCGACTACTACTCGGTCAACAGACTCGCTTGAAACAGCTTCTTTTGAGCTAGAGCGCTCTTTATAGCAAAGTGTGTATTCAACAGTGATAACATCACCAATTTGGAAATAAAGACCAATAACATCTAATTTGTTTGGAATCTGATAATATCCACGTTCGTTAACAAAAATATTATGATTGCCATTACTACCACGAGTCATAACACCAAAATAGTATCCTTGCTGAACTCGCTTTTCAGCAATCATCTGAGACACGCCATTTGTTTTATCTGTCACTTCTGTAAGTCCATCTGAGCCACTTTGGAAGGTATAGTAACGAGGTTTAGAATGATAATAAATTTTAATATCTTTAAGTACGATTTCTTCTGCTTTGCGTTTCGCAAGAACTCCACTATATTTTTTACTTAATATATCATTAATATCATTTCTAATATCATTGTTATTCGTAACAGTAAACTTATATGTTTGACCAGGTTTAATAACTTCAATGTAATCTTTAGGCTCGTCCTCGGAATCTTGTTTACCGTTACCGCTAATAGAACCAATCATCTTGCGGTTATAGATACCAAGAGTATCAAGAGTATCTAAGGAAGAAGCATCTTCAACCTCATAAACAGTAGCAGAAAAATTCCATAGTCTGCGACCAACGGTTTCATTAGGTGTCAATGCAACATCTGTAAGCATAACGACCATTGAACCTTCTGCCATTGAACGATACAGCTTAGGCTCACCATCATTTAACCATGCAATTAGCTTTTCACGGAATTCACGCTCGTAGAGCCAATCGTTTGTAGTAGTCGTTAAATACTCTTGTGACGTGATACTAGAAACTGGTGCATTAGGATACTGATTACCGCCAGTCTTTTCCCAGTTCTTAAAATCGTTACGTACTAATTCTTTAACACCGGTTTCATCTTTATATTCCGCATATAAATCTTTAAGAGTATCATTATTATGATGGATAAGTTTTGTTTTGTTCGCAAACTCTGAATAAACATCAGACTCAGCACTAATCAGACCTGAAATACTAAACTGTTTATAATTCAATACAGCATTTTCTGCAAACTTAGGATATTTGCCACCAAGAGTATTAATCTTAGCCCTATTTACTACTGGCTTAAAACTACTGACCTGATAATTATATCTTACCGCATATTGTTCTTTCCCACGAGAGAAATAAGCGTCATAAAATTGCGGCAAAACCACTTTTGACATGGTTGGTTTTGCAATTGACATTCCAGTAGAAGTAAGAGCTTCTACACGATAACGATACCACGTTAGGCTTTCTACGGTATTGTCTACAATTGAAAAATCAATCTGTTGTAGCTTTGCACTATAAATTGTTTCCCACTCTTTAAAATTATCTTTATTAGATGCACGCCTTACATACACAGATACGCTGTCACTAAAAGAATATTCATTTTTAACCGAAACCCTGATTGACGCAGTTTCATCATTGACTTCTGCGGCAATCGTAGGTTGCCATTCATCGGCACCAGTATATTCACCTATCTGGAACTTATATTCTTTGCTAAGCTGATACTGATTCTTTGTACGGCAAGTAATGCGGCATACGTAATATGTACTGGTAGGGTCTGACGTAGAACCATCTGAACTATTCTTTAAAGATGAAAAATCAATATTATATACAATATTATTTGGATTAAGATTTTCACCAGTATAAATGGTAGGTGTAGAGAACAATACCTTATCTGAATCATCTAAAATATCAAATTGATATGCTTCAAGTGTTTCAGTTTCAGTATTTAAAACTACCTCTTCGCCACTTTCATTTTGAGTGACAAAAAGAAGACCTCCCGCAATTTGCGTTAAGCCTTTATTAAAAGTCATATATGAATTACCCGTATAGTTTTCAAATACAGACAGATAAATTTTAGGTTGGTGAATAGGTCTAATTAGACAAACAGAAGACCATTCTGAGAAATATTGCGTATGTGATAAAAGATAACTATTCTTCTTCGCTTCATCGTTGATAGGTACTTCATCAGTTCCATTATAGCTATCAAATCTAATCTGAACCTTATAGAACTGATTTGTATTGAAAGCATTGCCTTCGATATAAGCGGTAGGTATCGTTACATAATACATACCGCTTACTTTATCGAATTGTAAATCTTCAATGAGAATGCCCGAAAGTTTATTCAAGGCATTCTCATTGTTAAGCTGATTTACGCAACTGACATGTACGTGCTTAATCTCAGATGCAGAATTAAAAGAAGAAAGAGTAAAATACACAACAGCATCTTCTGTGTTCACGAAAGCATTTTGAAATGTCGAAACCACAGGTGGATACAGTGTACTAACGACTGTTGCCATATTTCACTCTTCCTTTCTATTGGTTAGAAGAACTTGTATCAATCCAAATGCCAACATGAGTATTAGTAGGCTGGGTTTTGCCAGTGTATACAAACGTTGTATTTTTCATGAAGTCCATGTAATTGTCAAAAAATTGGGCAAGAGAATAATTGCCTTTATCCCTACGCGTGTCCACTACGTTTTCAAAGCCAACTCCAAATTCAGAGTAAGGCAAAGTAAGTGAACCGTCTTTGGCCTTTTTACCAACCTTTTTAACAAAGGATTTTACTGCCATTATTTAACTTCCTTCTCCTTGGGAGTGGCTTTTTGCTCTACTTGATTGACTACCTGAGCTTGCTGCTGAGCAGCTGCTTGAGCTTGCTGCTGGGCTTTCTTGGCAGCTTCCATGTCCATGGCTCGTAACATTTCACCTTGAACTTTTGGATAAAGACTGGTAAGAACAGAATTAAGAGCATCTACCATAGCGGTAGCGCTAACTCCATTCCCTACCATAAACTCGTCAATCATATCTTTTGCAAGAGCGTGAACCCTCATACGTACTTCTAGTTCATTCATATCCTTTTATCTCCTTTTTAATCTTATACTTCATTTGAAGTTCTTGAAATATAAGCACCCCCAGTAGCTAAACTACTAACAAAATAATTAGTAGAGTTCTTACCATCAATATAAACTTTGCTCATTGTGTACCGAACATAATGCTGGTGATTCTTTTTAGCATAAGAACTATCGTGATTGTGATTTGCATCTGCCTTGCCATCAGCTGTCCTTTGTGCCGCAGCAGCTGTCCTTTGTGCCGCAGCAGCTTTATTTAAAGCATTTTGTACACCAGCGGCACGAGTATTTGCTTCATTAGTAATCTGTGTCTGTAAGTTATTTAACAAATCATAAATGCAACCTAAATGGTCTGAAACCTTAGTTGAAGTCCTATTAGCACCCATACAATTATGTGAATAAGCATTATTATAACAATATTCGTTACTATAATTCCAACCACTAATACTACGTATGTCTCGTTCAGCAGTCAACGATGTAGTTGATTGTGAATCAGGCGTACCTGTAAATACACCCCAGTTTGAAACAACACCATGACCGATACTAACATAAGTTCGTTTGCCGACATGCGGCACTTCGTCATAATTAGACTGAATAGTACCAGTGCCAGACCTAATATAGAAAGCACCGTTACCACCAGATTGAGGTACAAGACTAATACTTACACCGCCCTGCGCTTCATTGTCCTTAATTGCAGTAGCAGTTAACTTAATACCATTAGGCGAAGTATCACTTACAATATTAATTCCATTATTTGCCGCATTGAATTTAAGACCTTCACCAACTAGTGTAGTATTTTGTCCTTTATTATTATTCAATATCAAAACAGCTTTGGCATTATTTGCGCCAATAGTAAAAGTACCATCTTCATTATTTGCAACAGAAGAAAAAGCCTTTGAATACATCAAATAGTCTTCCCCGGCTTTAATTTGAAAATCTTTGTCCGCAATGTTTGTAATTGAATTAGTTGCATTAAGTCTTAAATTGCCGCCAATAGCATAAGTATAATTACCGTCTTTATCTTCTTCATCATCCCTTGGTGCGCCAATAGCAGAAAGAGTAAAATCACCAGTAGACATAGTAGTTTTTCTATCTTTTGGGTTCATAAACTCAAAATTATTATTGAGATATAAAACAGATGTTTTAGTTTTTTCATCTGTTGTATCATCTGCCGCAGATAAAGCAGATAATCTTAAATAAGAATTTTCGTGACCAATAATAGCCTGCTCTGAATCTATGTGAATCCTATGCGTCGAACTATCCGCAGATTCTTTACCTAAATCTGGAGCATAAAGGCTAACATGTTTACCATATACATTGAATCCTCTTGGATATTCATTATTAACATTTGTGCCAGTAGAAAGATAAAGGTCTGTCGTAGCCTTTTCAGAATTTCCAACTGTACCATCAACAAAGAATTTAAATAGATTTGTATCAGACCAGCCAAACTGTGCACCGATATACTTAGCATCGAGCGCACGCTTACCAAAGGCTCCAATTTTACCGATACCCATTGAAGACTCTTGGTCTTGAATTGCGTTCGTGTAAAACTGTCCATACTGATTGATGCCGACAAGCGGATAACGATGCCACTTATCATCTTTCTTATAATGTCTATAAATTGAAAAAGTTGAATCTTTGCGCGGGTCAATTTCTACTTCAAGGCTATCTCCTTCGACAAGTGCGGCATTTGCTCCATCAAAATCAATATTTGAGTTTTGTTTTGTAAGGGGCTTACCTTTGACTGAAATATATGCGGGATTAGCACCTAAAATAAGACCCTGCTTGTCTGATGGAATTGAAAATTGTGAATCCTTTACAGGATAATCTGTATATGGTCTATCTACTTTTGCTTCTGTGAAATTACCGTCTTTATCAACTTCCGCATTTGCAATATTATATAACGCACGAGAACCAATACGCCATGCGCCAATATAGCTTTCGCCACCTGGGACTAACTTGATGCGGCCTTCCTCAAAATGATTATTCTGCGATGCCTGCTGTTCTGGCAGACCGAAAGTAGCAGAACCGTCTTTAGCATCTAAGAGGATAGATTGTTTACCTTCCGAGAATCCCATTAAACCAATCTGAGACTTATCAGAATCATAAGTCTTAGAAGTTCCCATAACAACGCCAGTGAATTGATTGTTTTTATTCTTTTCACCAGCGCCAATTTGCGGCGCAAGGATGTAATTTTCATCTTCATTGATTTCTAGGTGTGTTCCATCCCAGTCATTCAGTGATTTAAGACCGTAAGTATTTAGCGACATGTATATAGGAACATATAGCTCTACAACAGGATTAGCCGCATCTGCTGACGTATAAACTTTACAATGAACTAAATTATTTCCATACTCACCATCATATACATCATTTGGAAGAATATAAATTTGACTTAATCCCTTTGTGCGGGCTATCTTTTGTATACTATCTGATGTATTCTTTTCTGTAATAATCTTGAAACAAGCACTTAACGGATTCTCGTCATATGTTTGACCTGTCTTTAAAGGCTCGCCACCCTCTGCTATCCATTCAATAAATAAATCTTCAATACCAGAACCAATAAGTGTAACGCCTTGGTTCTTATTGTATAACGGATTACGTCCATCTGCGTTATAAGTAATAGACTTTAGAAGAGAAGTCTTATCAATTTGGATGTCATTATCGGCATATTTCTTAATCACTGGGATACCATAAAAAGCATAATACTTATATGAAGAATCTCCAACGGTATAAGTTGTTTGAGCCTTGACAATTTGATTCATAAACTTGCGTTTAGCCGCACTAGCTGTGTTCCAAGAAACAACACCATTGTTACAACTCATATATTTGCTTTGACCGTAACCCATAGACCAAGAAACAGTCGAATTATCATTAATTTTCTCGTTGCGCTGATAGAGCTGGAATTGCAAGACCTGCTGAGAAATTGATTGGCCTGTATTCCACGCAATTTTATTATTCTTGTCAATAATGAGTGCAAGCATCTTATTTTTTAAACTCTTGGAAGTAGGAGAAATCTTAGCGACAATATCTGTACCATTTGTACCATTCTCGCCAACCTTAGTAAACAGAAAATCAGTCATTTGACTATATGTAACACCTTGATATGTTACAATAGCTTCAATCTGATTTGACACTGCTGAATAATCGAAGTTTGCGGCAATTGCCATAGGATAAATCTGCGATGTACAATACTCGATTTTTTGATTAGACTGATTAAGCACCATTCCTTCTTTTGGAATTGTAATCATTGAGTCTGTTAATGGTACTCGCCATTTAATATCATATGTATCTTTATTGACTTCAAGGCCAGCAGGGTCAAAGAAATGACAAGTAAGCGGCTTGACCTCTAATGGGTCTTCATATCTGTCATCATCAGGTGATACACCAGATTCACTATACTGAAACACTTGGTCGCCATTTTCAATAGTGATATAATAATCAGTAGGGTCTGCGGCAGTTGCGTTTTTTAGAGTAAGAGTTGCAATACCGATATTATACTCAATGTCTTCTACAGATTCATCTTTTGAAGGTTCCCTATCGCGCAAATAAACCGCGCACTTAAAAGTAGCTTTAGAATCAATGCCTTTAACTGGATAAGTAAGCGTATTTTTATCCCATGACGCACCTTCGAGTGCATTCATTTGATTCTTCAAAGCAGACAGATTATTATATCCAATGCCATGTTTTATACCATCTTCGTAACGCTTTTTTAACTCTTCAACCGTCTCGGTGAAAGATAATGTTTGACCATAATCATCAACTTTAGACCAAACAAATCTAAAGAAATTATCTGGATGCCCATTCGCTTTACCGGCTTCAAAACTGGAAGACTTACCATCCAAGAGACATGTTAAAGTAGGTTTACCACGGTCAAAGCTGAAACTAACACCAAGAGAAGAAGTAATTCCAATATTACGCTTTGCCGCTTCATTGTATAGTGTGAAATAATCCTTTAAAACCATTTGCTCTTTATAGACGCAAACGCACATATATTTATTTTCATAAGCGCGATTTTCAGCACCAGTAGTAACAAAACTATACTTATTACCTTTAGCTTCAAGATAAGACCAGCCGGCTCCACCATACATCTTATAATCTTTAGAGCTTGCGGTCACTCGTCCATCTTCTTTGAACCAATAAAACATAGCATCGCCTGAAAGGTCTTCATTCTTGTGACGAAGAGTGCTGACAACGCTTAAAGAAGAGTTTTCAGTTAAGTCTCTAAGAGTAGAACCTTTTGGCATAGACAAGTGCATCTGATAATCACCATTTGCCGCACTGATTTTTCTAAGGCCATAAAATTCAACATCTTTAATAAAAATATCATCGCCCCAGCCAATCGGTCTATCCTGTGATTGAATTGGATCGGTATCTTCTACGAAATCTTTACAATAGAAAATAATCTGGTCGATATATAAGAAATTCTCAACGTCTATTGGAAAAATCTGATATTGGTCAAAATAGCTTTGATATTGAAGCGGCGAACCAGTCATGCTGTTACTATCAATAGTGTACGATAGCTTTTTAACTAACGCCTGACCTTTATCGTCTGTAGCATCTCCATCTTTAAAAGCTAAGATAAAAGTGATACCATATTCGCCAGTCTTTGTAAGTTTATGCTCTCGCGGCAAAGATGTGCGGAAAGACGCTTCAATTAGCACCGCTTCGGCCTGTTTGATATTATTCTCTAACTCTTGGGTGTCAATAGATAGAAACTTAGGTTTAGAGCCGCTTACATCTTCATCTTTCTTATATAGAACTTTATAATCTTCTTTTTTATAAGAACGAAGTCCCGCAGGAATGACTTTATTTTTATCACTAAGGCAATTGCGGCCAATGAGATTATAATTACTAATGGCCGAAGATACAAAGCTAATATTGTTATCATCTTCTGCTGCCTGCGCAACACCTACGATATTCTTTTTCTTGGTGAAATCACCTTCTGGGATAAGGACATACACTGATTGACCTTGAATATATGTGTTTCCTTCTTGGGCATATGCTTTTAATTTGCCACCATTATATGAAACAAGATATTCACCTGTAAGTGAATTAGTACAGCCAGCGACAGTGGCGGTAACTGTTTTATCCGTAGCTATCTGTTCTATTCTATTGGATACAATTGTATCCACAGCTTCAAGAACAACGTCCTGTAGATTCGCCATTGTCAACTCCTTTTCAATCCAAATAAAAAACGGGAGAACATAAAGCTCTCCCGTTCATAAAATTATGCTCTAAGACATATCAAAACCACAAATATTCGATTATAAAATTTTGCCCATGTTTATCTGAACTTATAAGCGTATTGAACTGCCCTATCGTTCAGTGACATAAGCGCAGATTCAATTTCTGCCGCACTGTTCGCAGCTGGGAATTCAGCCGTGATATGTACGTTTTGGTCAATTGTCTCTGATGCGTTATTTGCTTTCGCACCACTCACCGCTCCAAGAGCAGTAGAAAGTGACTGTGCAAGGCTTGTAGATTTAAGGCTATCTGCAAAAGACCTTACGGATTCAACTGCCGCAAGAATATTCTGTGTATCTGTAGCATTAAGAACAAGTTCTTTCTGATGTAGGAATGCAAGTTTACCATTCTTGGCATCTGCTGTCTTATCAGACCAAGAACCTGTATAGCCACCTGTATCATAGCCAATTAGATTCTTAGAACTATATTTCATAGAACCGTAATCAACAAGTTTACCAGACCTAGAATATTGGTTGATAATATCCTGAACGTGGCGGGCAAAAGCAGTACCATATGCGCCAGTCAGCTTGCTAGAACGTACAGGGTCATTGCCCCAGCCAGAAGCCCAGCCATAAGTCCAAATTGCCTTGGCAATACCCCAAGCAGTATCTTCATTAGCGCCAGCTCCACCGCTGCCAGATGAAGGACCGTTAGCGTTGCCATAGTGCTCATAGTTATAATTCTTTTGTTCAGCCTGCTTTAGAGCTTCGCTTAGATTGGCGTTCTCTTGTTCCTTCTTAGACAGCTTGTTTGCAGTTTCATCAGCAAGTTGCTTGAATGCCTGCATATTGTTGTTAGCATCTGTAATACGATTGGCATAATCAGTCATCGTAGATTCGGTCTTTTTGACCTCGCCAGATACATCTTTAAGGATATTGACAAATTCTTTTGTACTGTCTGCAAGTTCTTTTGTCTTATCCGTTGTGCCGCTAATGCTATTGGAAATATCATCAAAATTAGTCTTAGCTAGGTCTGCGATTGTCTTTGTGCCGTCCGCATAATCTTTACCAGCTTGCGTCAAATCACCAAGCATCTTATCAGTGTCGGCTTTGAACTGGTCCATATTCTGTAACCAAGAGGTCAAAGAAGTAGACCAACGTGTATCAATCTGGTCAAAAGCATCAGTACTACCATTAACAATCTGGTCGTATACGTCTTGTAGATTATCTTTGTTCTTACCTGTAAGCATATCGCACATACCAATGAAGTCATTAATAATGTTCTTCTGAGACGTGCTTAGCTGTTCGCTGGTTCCAGCAAGATATTCTTTGAGTGAGTCAATGATGGCCTGTGTTCTCTTGGTCTTCTCTTCAAGAGATAGATTAGCATTGTTCCAAATGTCATTGACTGTAGATTGAGCATCCTGTAGCGCAGATAGTGAATCTGCCTGAGTCTGATTCATCTGGTCTTTAGACATATTATATGCGTTGTTCTGTGCATCTAAAAGGTCAGATTGTGCGGAACGGACATTATCATCATTCGCTGTATAGACGTATGAATAATTACCCTGAGTATCCCTGCGAAGTTTCATTTGAGACTTATTGCGCTGAGCTTCTTCAAGCGCAATTTGCTTCTGTAAGATTTCAAGCTGTGCGTTTGCATAGTTTACATCATACTCAGATAACTTAGTCTTATCACGCAGATATTCAAGTTGTTCTTTCATCTGCGCTGAAATCTTTTGCTGGATAGCTAAATCATTTGAACCATCTAAGAGGTCAAGATATTTGCTCTGTAGCTTTTGGATATTATAGGATTTATTAACATCATCGAGATAATAATCAGCATTGCGATTGATTAGCTCCCACTGTGTATTCATCCAGTCAAGGTCAGTACCAACAGCCTTGGTTCCCCATGCTTTTGTAATCTTTGAAACTGTATTTGAATACTGCTTCTGTAGATTCTCTAAAGAGTTTTGAATAAGGTCGTTAATGTCGGAAGTAGCATCTTTAATCTTGTCAGATACTTCATTCCACTCTTCCGAGCCTTCTTTCATGGAGCCAAGCATATCTTTCCAAATATCGCGCTGCTGCATTAGTTCATTTAGCTGTGCTTTGTAATTATTCTGCTGTGCGCCAAGGATGGTATTTAAATCATCATAAGATTCTTCACCATGTAGAAGTTCTGTAATATCTAACCAATGTTCAAGTTCATCTGTAATGGCTTCGTATTGGTCTTTACGCCTATCCATCTTATCGCTAATATCATCAATCATATCCATAACATTGTCATGGAGACTTTCAATTAATGACCAATAGTCCTGAGCAAGTCCTGCGGCCTGTTCGTATACTGTCTTAGCTACGTCATAGAGGTCTGCGGAATTCTCACCGAAAATATCAGATTTACCAGTCTCTTCAAACTGCTTCATCTGAGCGTTAATATCAGTTAGATTCTTCATAGACATATCGAAATAACCAGTACCGTAGTAGTCTACACTCTTGTCACCATTGAGCGCACGCTGCTTGGCAGCTTTGAGTTCGTCTACGCGGCCTGCTGACCATTTCTTATATGCGTCAGATGTGCCTGCGGCATTTGCTGCATCTTCTTGTTTCTTGATAAGATTGTCATAATATTCATCAACGCTCATGGTAGCAACATCAAAATATTTGCCGAGCTTGGCAACGTTATCTGCTGCTTCTTGATAAGGCGTTAGTTTAATACCACGATTGAACGCACGGTCGAAGTCAACAAGACTTTCTTGAATGTCTTTAAGATTATCAAGAGCTTCGATTTGGGTCTTTAATACAGAAATATGTAAATCTTCAATTGAGTCTTTGAGGTCTTCAATTTGAGACTTTGTATCCTCTAAGTCACCGCTCCACAGCTCGTCATAACGCTGATATTTCTTGTTAAAATTATCAAGTGCTTTTGTAGCTGCTTCATATTCTTTGTCAACGGCATCTTGCTGTTCTTGCGAAGTTAATCCAGAATATTTTGCACCAACACTATTAACTTTATTCACAAGGCCAGTGTAAATATCAGCATAATTTGAAATAAAACCTTCATTGTCAAACTGTACGCCGAAAGAAGAAGTCAATTCCTTGCGTAAATCTGCTGCTTCTTTTTCCTGAATTTTTTGTTTCTCTTGCTGTAAAGCAACTTGACGCTGTAAAAGTTTATTTTCTTCGGCTAAATTCTGTGCTAACTTATCACCAGTCAGCCTGTCTCGTTCAGAGGTTAAGCGGTCATACTGGTTGGAAATTTTTTCAAGCTGAGCATTGACCCTTTCATAAAGGTCTATCTCGCTTTCAATTTCTTTGTTCTCTTGCGGAGTGTATGACGAGCCACCACCGCCGCCACCTCCACCGCCACCTCCACCGCCACCACCGCCGCCACCTCCACCGCCAGAGCCGCCACCAGCGTTGGAACCGTGTCCACCACCGCTTGGGCTGCGATAACTACTACCGCCACCACTATTTGGTGTTCTCGTGACAGACTTAATCGTTGGAACCATAATTGATTGGCTAATGGCACTTACTGTAGTACCAACAACCTGTCCAAGAGCTTCGCCCAGGCTTTTGCTCTTTTTACCTTTTATGTTTTTCGAGACAGTTTGAGCGATTTGCGGCAAAGAAATAGTCGCTGGTTGATAAGCAATTTCAAAATCTACGCCAAGACCTTCAAGTGCCTTAAATAAAACTTGCAACTGCTGAGTAGTATATTGGCCTTCTGATAGCATAGTGCGCAATCCATCAATAAATGGGCCTTCATTGATTGTTGCACCAGCTTCAATATCAGGAATATTATTATTGACATAATCAATAATAGAAGACATACTGTTATAGATGTCAGCGCTACTATTCGGATTAATTCCAGCATTAATTAAAATTTGATTTGCAGCTTCACGTCTTAATGCTTGTAAGGCTTCAACGTCTCCATTGGCTGCTTCTCTAATTTTATCAAGATTATTGGCAACAAAAGCACTTTTTTGGTCTAATGTCCAGTTAGACATATCAATATTGAGCATTTTACCAGTTGCATCAGCAAGCTCTTCAATTTTTGAAGTATAGTCGGCTGAACTTTCAGCTAATCCTTGTAATGGATTTTCAGTATCGGCAAAGATTTTATTCAAATCTTCCATACCATTTTGCATTACAACTAGCTTAGCAGTTAATTTATCATAATTTTGATTATTTTGCTTAATTGATTTATTATTTGCATCAATTCGAGCTTTGTTTTGTTTCCATTCATCGTTAGACGCATCAAGATTTTTATTTGCCTTTTGTAATTGTTCATTTTGTTCTTGAAGGTCTGCGTTATTCTTGCTAACGTTATCACCATATTTAGCAAATGCTTGATTTGTTCCTACAAGATTGGTTTTATATTCCTCAAGTTTTTCAGCACTTTCACCAACATTGGCAAGCTCAGAAGAAATCTTTTGGTCATCCCAGCCGTTTTCAAACAAGGTTTGATCATCAATCTTATAAGATTTAATGGCATCTGCAAATGCTTTTGCATATTGCTCGCCATTTTTAAACCCGGCGGCTTTTGCAGCTTCGTCTGAAATTCCAAGATAGTCAGCTGTAATGCTATCAGAATCATTTTGCAGTTGGAAGATTTCAGAAACATCCATTCCAGACAAGTCAAAGCCACTTTGTTTATTGCCGCCAGCGACAGCATTTACTAAGTCTGTCCCATATTTTGAACCAGCAGCAGAATTTGAAATTTGAGCAACAATACTTGCAGTATCAACCCAATTGCTTGATGCTTCTGTCATAGCTTTAGAAGCGGCTAAATAATTAGTTAATACTTCTTTAGAAACTTGTTGTTCTTGTCCAAGAGCATCAGTGAATGTAAAAGTACCATTTTTTTCTTTATTAAAAGTCCAACCATTTTGCTGAGCATAAAGTTCACCAAGGTCAGAAGACTTCATACCGCTAAATTCACTATAATACTTATCTGTAAGGTTGGCAGCTTGTGAAGCAACCATAGCAACAACTGCGTCATTGTTTTTTTGGCTAGAATCATAACCAGCTGTGTTATTAAGAGCCTGCTGTGCCGCATTTTCAAGAAGCTGACGATTTTGAGTATTTAATTGCTCATTTTCTTTAAACGCACCGACAATTTTGTCGCCATTGTCAACAATAGCGTCTACAATTGCATCGCTAGAGTCTTGACCAGCTATTTCCAATGCTTCTCTAATGTCACTTTCTTTATTGATACTATTGACACCGTTATAACGGAGCATATCATAAACAGCGTCTAGCTCATTATCAGAAATCGAACGGGTACCATTAGTAACGTATGAACGTTTACGTCCAGCAGAGTCAGTTACGGTTTTTGTTCCTCTGCCTTGGAAAGTTACATTAGCTTGAACTTCTTTATTATTGGCTTCAACTTGAGCTTGGTTTGCATCTTGCTGCGTCTTAGCGACCGCAAGTGCGCCATAAGCCACATTTTGAACCATTTTATCTTGTAAGTTATCTAAACCTTCATCTGAAATAGTTAACTTACCACTAGTATCTTTATATACATATTTCTGTAACTCAGGATACGCTTGTAAAAGTTTAAGAACTTCATCATTGACTGCAATAAGCTCGTCTTTCCAATCACGAGTTCCCTTTTCAAGTTTATCAAGAGCTTCTTGAGATTCTTTATAATTAGCAATGCTATCTTTAAGATTCTGATAACTATTTTGAATCTCTTGGTATTCTGTAGCAACATCGGCAGCAGACTTAGCTAAATCATCTGTTTTCTTTTGCGCTCGGTCAGCTTCAATAGCAAGACGATTAATGCTATACCAAATGCTATAACCGACTGCGGCAACACCAGCTCCAAGAGCAATCCAAGGAGCAGCAGCAACAATCAAACTGCCAAAGGCAGATGCCAATGCACCTACTGCACCAGTAATTTCACCAAATCCGCTAACAATTTTGGCTGCAAACCCACCAGCAGCAATGCCTTCTGTGGCTTCTGCAACGGTTTCTGCGGCCCCAGCAGCATCACCAGCAGCATCGACAACATCCGTTACATCGTCAACAACCTCAGCAGCATTGCCAGCTGTTTCAGCTGCATTACTAGCAGCTTTGGCAGCAGCATTTTCTGCTTCTGTAGCACTATTTTCTGCCGTTGCGGCAGTATCAACTTTATCAGCGGCAGCTTCTTCTAGTGATGCTTCTGCACTTTCTTGTTTAGCTTTAGTGCTTGCAGCTTTGGCTGCGGCATTTTCAAGTTCGTCTTTTGTATTTTCTTTTGTACTTGCAGAATCACCTTTCTTAGACATGCTAACAGCATCGGCTACCTCAGACACATCATTGGCAAGTTTTTCAAAGCTGTCTACCTTAAAAATATCTTTAAATGTTGAAAAAGACTGAGCAAGCATTGGCGTAATTGTACCAAGAGACATAAGGGTTTGGAGAAGTTTTTCGCCAGATGTTAAATCATCATCGTTCCAAATGTCTCCAATAGACTGAATTTGTTGGTAAACGAAAGCAAGATTTCCAAGAGCACCTGCAAATTCTAGAGTCTTAGAAATAGCGTTTGCAAAATCAAGAGATTTGATAAACGCTGCGCCACGTTCTTTAGCAGAATCAAATAAAGAGTCAACCTGAATTAACTGAGAAGAAAGTTTAGTCAGGTCTTCATCAGTTTTAACTAGGTTGCCGTCATAGTCATTTGCCGTCTTATTCACAGCTTCAATTGCTTGCTCTAACTGTTTAAAGGCTTCTTGTAGCTCTACAACTTCTACATCTTGAGAAGTTAATAAATCGAGTAGATTTTCAGCAGCATCAGCAACGTGGCTATTTTCCACTTTATTCATGTCATTAAATGACCTGCTAGTTTTCATAATGTAATCTAAAGCATCGCTAGCTTGATTTCCTTCAGCAAGTTTATAAATAGCATTTAGCTGGTCTGCACTATCTCTGTATTTCTTTGAATCATTTGCAACAAATTGCAACGGCTGTAAATCTCTAGCAAAAGATTCATCTATATTAGACATGTCTGATTTATATAAAGCAAAATCTTCTTGTTTTACAGCACTATGGTCATATTTAAACTGCGCACCGCTGCCATATCTCTCACTATATTTCTGCAAACCACCAGTATTAACACCTGTAATATTGCCATTTTCGTCTCTAATCAAAGAAACATCTTCTGCAAGTGTTCTATTTCTAAGTTTGTAAGCTGCATTCGTAGCATCAACAGATTTTTGTAATTTCACTTCAAGGTCAACGGCTTCTTTCTTTAAAGCTACTTCGTCCTGAAGAATACTATTATATGTTTTTTGAGCGTCAGGGTTCATAATAGAAGCATTACTCTGACCACCTTTAATCAAGTTCACAATGTCGCTATAACGCTCGTCTGTAACATCGTTAATACCAAGTTTTTTAAGCTCAGCATATGCTTGATTTTTATTATTCGCTTGAATCTTAGATAAATCTCTATTATACAACATAGAAGAAATACCATTACCAATATTCTTAGCAAACACTTGCGTGGCAATTGGAGCAATGCCAGACAACATTCCCTTAACGCCGCCAAGCGCATTAACGAACTGGTCTGTCAAATCAACAAGTTGAGTTAGCGCATCTACTGGCGCATAAAAGTCTTCTGTATCAAAAAGGTCATCAAATAAATTCTCAGCGCTAGCTTGTAATTTATTCATACGGCCTTCAAGCGAATTGACGTATTTTTCATTCATTACATCTAGAGTGCCACTAGCATTCTCAGATGCACCCTTATATTGATTATACAAATCAGAACGATTCATCAAAGCTTGAAAACGCGCAACTTGATATTTACCAGCTAATGACTGAGAAAGCCCTGCTTTTTGAGTTGTGTCAAGACCAGCCCAAACTTTCATTAAATCTTCAATAATATCGCCAACGTCGCGCATGTTATTGTTTTGGTCAAAAACATTGACACCAGCGCCCTGTAACTGCTTTGTAACAGTACCTAATGTAATGCTATCGTCAAGGGTCTTTCCCGTCTTTAAGTCTGAAAAACGCGCATAAAGTGTTTTTAATCCGTTACCGATTTGTTCAGGAGCCTCACGAGTAACAGACTCAATTGTAGCAATTTGTGCATTAAGTTGGTCTGTAGACACACCAAGAGTAGCCGCAGAAGAAGCTGCTTTCTGTGATGCTTCTGCAAGCTCTTTAACGTCAGCAGCGGACACGTTGGCTACTTCTGCCCATGAGTCCATAGCGCTCTGTAATTGAGAAAGATTCTTGTCTAGACCGTATGCGTTCATATACGCCATAATTTGGTCAGAGGTCGTAGCCGTATCTTGCTGTGAAGCATTAGCGAGCTTTGTAGATAATTGAGCCAGTTCATTAGACTGATTCAGTGAGAACCCGGATTGCGCGAATAGTACTGTGGCGTTGGTCATGGCGGTCGTAGTGCTGCCTAAAGCACGTGCTGCTTCGTTTGCTGACTTAGCGTATTGATTCATGTCATCTTTACTATAACTAGTAACGAGCTGAATCTGCGTTAAAGAATTATCTAACTCTTTAACGTAATCTGTAGCTTGTCTAATTGAATTTGTAACGCCATTAAACGCACTTGACATAATGCCCCAACGAACAGTATTGCCCATTGTATTGAACATTTTATCAACAAGAGAACTTGTAGCTTTGACGCCAGTATCAAGTTTGCCGAGAGAACCTAACACGTCTAGAAACGCTTTTTGGCCTTCGGCTCCAGCAAGCTCGAAACTTTGCTGCAAAGATTTTAAGTTAACATCCTTACCTAAATTCTTTGTAACTTTAGAAATATCAAGCATACCAAGGTTTGCATTAAAACTTTTCTGTAAAGCCGTGGATACCTTATTAATATCAGCAAGAGCTTTGTTCGCTGTATTTGGAGATAATAACTCTTGAGACTGCATTGAAATAATTTGCTGTTGCGTCTTAGCAAGTTGAGCTTGCAATTGAGACAAACCAGTGTTATCTAATGTAGTTCGTAGATTATACGTAATAGTATTCGAGTATTTACTAATAGCAATCACCTACTTTACATTTATCTGTACGATTCACAATCGTACCTCCTTTTATATCTTTATTAACGTTAATATAGGCATAAAAAAAGAGCCTACTTTATATAAAAGTAGGCTCAAAGTAATTATTGAATTTTGCCCTAAAGCTCGAATAGCGGACCGTCTTCCTCTAGCGACTCTTCTGTTTCTTCTGGTTCAGAAATTTTAGGTTCCAATACATTATCAACAACTTTTTCAGGCTCTCCAACAATCTCAAATTTAGGCTTTTCTTTGTTTGCAATAGCTTGAACTTCTTTTTCTGGATTATTATTCATACCCCAATTATTGGCGATTTCAAGAACTTGATTTGCACCAACTTCATCTGAAACTGTTTTAAATTTTTCAACGGCTGTTTGAATAATATCTCCACTAAATTCTTGGAAAGATGAAAGAATACCACGAGCAGATTGTAGGTACTTAATATAGTCATCAAGCCATACACTGCCAATTCGGCCAAGAGCGTCCATATCTACCGCAAAGTTTTCATTCATGTCTGCGATAGTGCCATCAGCCAGAAGCGCATCCCAAGCATCTAGAATATTATCTGAAACAATGCGGCCAAGCTCTTCCTTACGGTTAGGATATAGAATAATCGCCGCATACGCATATAGCGCACGTTCAAAAACAAACTGATTGACGAAGCCATTATCCTCGGCAGACTGTGCCGCAAAATGAATAATGTCATACATGTCTTGCGAAGTTAGCTTTTTAGCCGTCTCTGTTTCAAAAAGAATTGCCATAAAAATCTCCTTTTATCTCTATACCGATATGGTTGTATTATACCATACTTTTAAAACAATGTCAACTAAGATTTAAAAATATCTGGCGTAAATAAACGACCCATATTAAGCGTGATACTAATCTTAGTATTATTTAATACCTTGTAGGCAAGTTTATTACGATTTAATGCCATGCGGAAAACGTTATCTCCTGTCTGTGACGGCATAACTTTACTTCTTAAAGTACCTAAGTCAAAACCTTCAACAAGATAATATTTGTTGCCACCATACTTCAAAATAGTATCTGAATTATCATAAATTTTTCTAAGAATATCATAAATAGAAAATATCTTATTATTTACGATAAGTAAAGTTGAATAGTCTCCTTGAATACCACTACCAGCAATAGCATCCACAAGGCTTAAAGCACCAGCTGCCTGTCTAATATTGTACCAGTCCATAGCATTAACAGTTGTTCCAAGAGCACCTACAAGACTATAACCATATTGACCAGCCCCGGGCGCAAAAGCGTTTAATTTTTTCGCCAACTGCTGATATGTCATACTTCTAGCGACAAATCCTTCAACTCCAAGAGCGCGCGAACCTGGGCCACTACCTTGAAATGGCGCACTTTCACGTAATTTAATATTGCCACCAAATTCAAGAACAATACCACCTTTATTCCAATAAATATGAACATCTTCCTTGGATTCTTTACCTTCAAGAGTATCTGTTATCTGTTGGGCTGTCCAATTAGAATAAAATTTACCATCTGCGGCAGATATCATCTGCTTTATCTTTTCATCATTTTCCATAATAAGCTGTTGGCCTTCATTTGCGGCAACATTAATTGCATGTGCTTCTGCCATTTCGTGAACTGTGCCACCAATAGAGTTGAAAGCCGCTGCAATAGAATCTGCGGCAGATTGAAAGCTATTCTGAATATCAGCACTGCTACCATCACCAAGAGAAGCAAGAATATCTAGGTTTTCCCGCACCTTCTCCATTGCCAGAACAATCTTCGTTTCAGACTCCTTGACCATTCCCGCACTAATACTCGCATCTGTTGGAATACCTTGTAGGTCTGATGGGACATTTCCACTTGTATAGTATGCGTCAACTAGACGCGCGGCTACAAGGTATTCGTAATTAGACGCAAGCGTCCAGATAACATTATTAACAGCTTCATTTACTGCTGTAGTGATACTTGATACATGGGTCAAACAATCTTGCACAGACGAACTAAATGCAGCACCTACATTTGCCAAACTGACACCATCGACAAAAATATCACCAGACGTACTATATGATTTAGCAATACCTTTGCTATCAAAGTTTGCAATGTTTTGCATTACTTTATCAATATTTTGACCTATTATACCGCCATTTGAAACCCAGTTATCCATCATAGATTTAATCTGTCTACCAGTATATTTTTTACCACTGGCCGCATTCACCTGATTAAATCTTTGAGTAAATGTACTTACTTGGCGTTTCATGATACGATGCATCGTGTCATCGTCAATATCGGCTTGTCCTCTGGCAATAGTATAAGCAAGATACTCTTTACCGCCATTATATGCTTGAACGGCACGCCAATTGAAATTGCTCATATTACCTATATTACCTCCTAAATAACATTAGTATATATTGCAATAGCAATACATATTATTGCTATTTAAAAAGAAAAAGGGTGTCCCAGTTAAGGAACACCCTTTAGCTTATTTAGCTACAGACTTCTTTAGCTTAGAAACACTGGGAATAGTTTCATCTACAAAAATCTTAGTAGTCGAATCAACTGCATTAGCAGTTACGTCTGAATGTTGGTTGTCAGCCGCAGATTCAGTTGACGTTGCGGCTTTTATTCCCCCGCTGCTTCGGAGAAGACAGACTTAGAATACCAACTATCTACATCGGAATCCTTTGTACGACCATTGTGACCAAGGACTTCTTTGTTCTTGTAGTTGTGAGTTGTATCAGTCTTGTCAACAACCTGTAGCGTAGCCATAACCTTCTTTTTCTTGTTGAACTTTGTGTAGGCAGGCATACAGTCAATAGTGAATGTAAATGTAGAGGGATCACCGTTGTTGGCCATGCTAAATGTAAAGTTACTCTGGATTTTACCACGAGGAATGATAAATTCAGCAGGAAGGTCTACGCCAGTCTCTTCATCACGGAAGAGTGTAGACGCTTCGATGTAATAGTAACCAGCGAAGTTCTCAGCATCAATCTGCATCTCATAGGCTTCATCGTAATGAACCTCATAGCAATCAATACGTACAGTATCGCCAGCTTTTACAGCAGCATCCTGATTACTATCGCCGGGAATGTCGGCAGCAAGCTGGAAAGCAATTGTCTTACCTTCGGCTTCAATTTCACCGTGGTCACCAAGAGTAGCGGCAGTCAGGGTCTTGCCATCATTAATAACAAAAACCTGCTTGTCGGTAACGGCAGAAAGATAATTAGCTTGAGCGCCAGCACTATCGAGAGTAACAGGATAGATAGGAGCTTCTTTTGTAACGATGATAGTTGCACCATTACGGTCTTCATCAGTTAGCTTAGCGATAATTTTATTATCAGAAGTTTCAGCAACCATATCATATGTAGCATGGACATAAATAGGAGTCTTATTTTCACCAGTCTTCTTGCCATGTACTAGGCCAGCACCAGAAAGCATGGCAAAACTGGTAGGACTCATTAGAGAATCCTCAAGAGTCAAGGTAAGAGTCTTCTCACCATCCCAGGCGATTAGACGAGGATTACCTTTGCCACCTTGTGCATAAACAGTGGTAGCAGCACCTTCAAGGCTAGAAGTCTTGGCGGTGTCAATATAAAGCATAGGCTGACCAGCATCGAAGTGCTGGCCACCGAGGTCTACGGATGTAAGAGGCTTGAAGACTACATCGCAGATTTCTCGCACGCCAAATCTATTCATAGATTTCTCCTTACATTTAGGAATTTGTATACATTTTCCTTAGTCATAGAAACATAACGCGCTAATTTCTATGTCTATTATATAACGCGGCAAAACCACGATTATACTCAATAAATACCGTCCATCCAATTATCAGGCTCGTCCATCTTGCTAACATCCATCATAGGAGTAGTAGCTACCTTCTGATATAAGTCATATGCCATTTTAATTGTATATCTCTTAATACTGTCAAACAACTGAAATGGAGTATAATTATATATAACATTAATATCAATTGCCAAACCAATAGAAAGAGCAGAAGCGTAATTGCCAAAGATACTGTTAGCTTTCTTCTTATCTTTATCACTCTTTATCTGATTTCGTATTTCTCGACCACGTTGAAGTTTGGCCGCAATTTCGGCAGCTGCATCATTAGCAGGATTAAATTCTTCTTCATACTTATCAGTGCCTACTGGCAAGAATAGTTCTTTCAATGTAATTCTGAAATTTTCAAAATTCATAGGATTGAGTTGCCCTACTATCGGTCCATTTTCCTGTACTCTAAAATTGATACACCCAGCGTCATATTCAATTATATAATTAGGAAAAATAAGGCCGAAAAGGTTATCTACATTTCTTTTCGTGTTTTCGTCCTGTTGGATGATTACTAATAATATTTGAAAATCGTCCATATATCCTAATTGACTTTTGCCCACGTTTTTCATTTCTGCGGCAAGTTCTTTCGCCTTGACAAAAAGTTCAATTGACATAAGAAACGAATCTTCACCAAAAGCACAAATATCTTTAATAGACGGCTGCGAGATAGCAACATTTGCTCCCGCAACCGTCACTGGCATTCCAGAAAGATATTTACCTAAATCTCCTTGTAACTCTGCCATGCTGCACCAACTTTATAAATCTTGCGGCGCAGGCTTAGTATTATCAATATTCTGTGAATCATCAGCTTCGCTGTGGCTAGCTGAGTATCGTAGCATTACGCCACCTAGATATTCATTTAAAACAAGTTGTTGCGCACCTAGGAATTGTAGCTTACCTATGCCAGATAGACGAGTATCATTCATAATACCATCAACGTATCCCGCAATCATCCAAGGACGTAACTGATAGTCATCTAGTTCCCAATAGTCAAGCTGTGAAATAATCGTAAAGCTAATAACACAATTGCGGTAGCGAGGATTCTCAGAAGGAGAAAAATCATCAAAGTCTAACATGATATAAGACTTAACCTCTTCGTGTTCTCCAAAAGAGAGCTTGGGAGTAGCCTTAATATATTGATTATCATGTAAATCTTTAATACTATACTGTTCAATTTTACGCTGATATTGGTCTTGAGTTCTATCAAGACAATCAGGTGTATTAATAATAAGTAATTTTTTCAGCATATCGCTATAAGGTCTACTTTCAACAAAGAGTTTGCGCCAAATGGTTTCTTGGTCTTCTGCATGAGAAAGAAAAGTAGACTTATAATTAGTTCGTAAGATATTAGAAGCAACGTGTTTCATGTAACCTCCAATCCTTATAACGATTTAATCTTAACTGGTAAATCTGTTTCAACGTTACCATATTCCGCATGGATAACAAATTTACCTTTCTTGCCAGATATAATTTCTACCTTACAAGAATCATTGTTGGAATCTACAATCTTAGCCATAGATTCATCATCAATAGAGAATGTGGCTTTTTCGCCTTCTGGAAGATTCTTAATCCAATAGGTGTGAATATCATATGGATAAACTTCTTGCGGTCCTTGGATTAATGGCTTCTGCCATTCGACAATTACTGTCTGAAAGAAATCTCCATAGCAAATATCAAAAGTTTTTACCGCACCTGCATATACTTTAACTTTACACATGCGGCCATTCTCATATTCCTCAAGTATTTTGACTCTTGGATTATTCTTGACTTCCCAATGAATCTTTGGGTCATATGCTTCATTTGAGATAGCATATCCAACAATAGTATCTTGTTTAGCCGTTGTCGCACCGCTAATAACATTGATGGGTGTAGTCTCGTCTTTGAGAATACTGGGCAGTTCTGCGATGCTATTATCATAATACTCTTGGATTTCAAGCTCTAAAATACCAGGTACTGTAATCGAATCTGTAACTTGTACTTCCCATGTATGTCCCGCAAGTTTGATGTGAGTAAAACGATGAAAAAAGTCTCTAGTATTTTCATCATTCTTAATATAAATGCTACCAGATAGATTAAGCTCGTTAATATTGATGTTATTTTTAATAAACCAACGCAAATCTGTTTCTACAGGTCCCCTAAAAAAAATCCAATACTCTTGACCATTTACATTAAGCGTGTAATCACAACGAATAATTTCAGACCGCAAATAAGCTGTTTCTGTAATTACTGGCAAATAAATCATCCAATGAGTTCCACTGTCTAATAACTCAAAAGTTTCACCAGCTTTTAGACCACTCTTGAAATCGACAGAGATATACTTTTTATCGTAATTAGCCTTCAAACCTCCTGACATGGAGTTAATGAGACAAGGCCAAGACTGATTATTGAATTTAATCATTCTCTTATTATAGTCATTTTTTAAAGCCGCTTGAAAAGACATATATTTAGACTGATTAATTCTTCCCATATTATCGCCACCAAGCCATTGAAGACGAGCGCCTAATGTTTGAATACTCATAGGCTCTCCCTAACATCGTTAGCGATATTACAGGCTTCAAAAATCATACGGCGAAAAAGCATAAATTCAATATCTTTCCCCTGCTCTTTGATGCCTTGCAGCTTATATACGAGTTGATAAAGTTTTGGCGCATTAGGAGTTACAAGAGCCATACCTGTAATCTCTATAACTAAAGTATCTAATGGTTTAATCCAATCTTTACCATCTTCAAATGTAGGTAGAAGTTTAAAAATTTGATTTGTGATGCGTTCTAGGCTATCCTTAACATTTTCTACCTGATAGTCTAGAATCCTATTATCTATTACCATTAACGCCATTTTTACTTCACTGGTTCCATAATCATACCAAAAGAAGAACGAACATGGCCTTTCTTATCAACATACCTGCGGCAATAAACCCTTTGAGCGTGGAAGGCTTTCTGCTCATATTCCTGCTTCATTGTAATAAGAGAGCGCATATGATTAGCCTGAGAAGTAAATGAAAAGTCTGAACTTGAATATTTCTGGCGAATAAGGTCAACAGTGGCAAGTTGGTAACTAATCCATTCTGCAATCATATAATAACGAATAATAATCTTTTCCTCTACTGTAAGGCAAGTAGAGAAGCATTTATTTTCATAATCTAGAGTAAATGGGTGCGCCCAATGCGGGAACTCAAATTTAGGAACTGCCGCAATCAGAATTTCCTCAAGTAGCTTTTCAGTATCCTCTTTTGTAAGTTCCATAAACATGTCATCGGTAACACCTGCTAGGAAAAATTCATACATCTCCTGAAAAGAAGTTGGAGGTATGACTTCCATATCTTTATCAATATCTATATCTTGTGGCATTAGGCAAACCTCCTACTTATTTTATATTACTCGGTAGTTGCCTTGACGCGGCGCTTACGCGGTTCGGCATCTTTTTGAACTCGGCGTTGACGTGGTTTATCAGCAACATTGGTATCGCTATTATCATAAGCATGTTTATTCTTAATAGCGGCATCAATATCGACACCAGTTTTTTTCGCAATGGCTTTAATTTTTGCACGGTCGTTGATTTCAAGTTTAATGGCATCATCTTTAATGGTTTCAATAATACCTTGTGGCGCAAAATCAAGAGCGTCCAGCAGAACATCAATTTCATCTTCGGTCAGACATTTCTTTACATCTGCTTCTGTCCAATCATATTCAATTGCATCATACGGAACACCAAATTCTGCGGCAAGTGACTTATTGCCTACATTGATGTAGTTCTGTAGAAGAATAGAGCCGCCGGGCTGGAAAAATAACTCACGTAGCTCACCTGCGGAAACACGCATAGTAACGCCCGGAATAAGACGGCGTGCGCGGCCAGAAGACGAAAGAATGTAACCAGTCTCGCAATTTACGATATTGCGGATAGGAACTAGTGTATCATCGCTAATTAGTTCAACTTCGTTACTCATATTATATTTTCTCCTTTTAAATCTAAAAAAAGAAGGGACGCAGAGCGCCCCTTCCAATAATTCATTATTTGAAATTAACAACGGGGTCGTTAACTCCATCAGCAAGAATTCCCTGAGTATCGGCATATACATAATATACCTTATCCATTCCTTCACCTTTTTCCATGAGCTTCTTAGAGCCACGAACAAGGTTGTCGAAATTGATTGTAAACTTAGAGAAATCTTGCTTGCTGCCAGCCTTAGAATAATCCTGTAGCAGCATAAAAGCAGTATAACCATCAGCATTTGGCGTATCACTATTGAATGAATACGTGGTATCCTTAAAATTAAAGATAGCAGAGACATTCTTAGGATTGCTCAGACGAATTGGGTTATTACTTACGTCAATATCTTCAAATACGTTACCCACAAAGTTTACGGTAGCACCTTCGGCAAGATTATAAAGGCTTACGCCGTTTTTCTTTAGCTTACCCTTGAACGTATTATTCTTAAAGGTGACATCCGCAATATCACGTGCATTGTTGATGCTAAACTCAACCATATTGTAAATATTCTTATCGCCAGCATCGAATACGTTGTTCTCAAATACAATCTTGCCAGAAGTCATGACAGATAGTGCAGTGCGGGTAGTACCTGAAATTTCACTATTCTTTAGCGTGAAAGGCTTCGTACCGTTAACTTTGACGGCAAGTGTCTTGTCATTAGCATCTGCGCCAGTAGCTACAAGTTTAACATTATCAAATGTAACTGCTGCATCTGAAACCACTACTGGTTTTTCAAAGGTTACACCATTACCCTTAACAGTAATATCATTATTAAAAGTTACAGGCTCTTCGATTGCAGCGGTTCCCGCAGGGACAAACAGTGTGCCACCAGCGGGAACATTTGCGATTGCTTCTGAGACAGTATCATAATCGCCAGCATTTACCTCGTCTTTCCCAGGTGTGGGAGGTTCTGGGTCAGGCATTGGCGTTGGGTTTAGCGAGTTGCTTTTTTTAGTGCTGTGTTCCGATAAGAGCAGATAGAAGGATTAGAGAATACAGCAACACCAAACTTCTTGTAAGTTTGGAGGTCGGTTGACCAATCGTCATTATCAGAAAGGGTACGAACAGAAGTTTGACCCTCGAAGACAATCTTGACAGGCTTTTCACCAACGGAAGCGAAGATATAAGCCTGAGATGGGTCAACGACCTTCTCAGCATTGGTTTCATCAACCATAGACTGCTGGAGGATAATTACAGGGTGGCCCTTATAATCGGCGAAAAAGCCCTTGCGGAAAAGCTCTTCCTTCATAGAATCAGAAGCCCAGTCAGCAGAAGCAGGCTTCATAGTAGAAGCGAACTCACGAGTACAATAGATGGTAGAAGTGCCGTTACCATAAGCATCGGAAATAGCAAGTAGTTCATCCATCTTAGTCTCGTCAAAACCAGTACCGACATACTTGTTAGCAGTAGGAAGCTGTTCGACAGTCTGGGTCAGAGCCTTTAGGATTTCAGCGTAGATGTATTCATCAACACCTTCAAGCATGATATTGGTGAAGTCTGCGAATGAATAACGACCATCAAGGAATTCCTCAAAGCCAATGCGGATAGCATAGCCGATAGCGCTAGTAGCGACTTCTAGTTCCTTACCATCAAGCATCATTGTCTCGTAACGACCAGCAAGGCCAACACGAGTTACGAAAGCCTTGGCACGCTTACGAGCAGCTTCAGTAATGCGGAGCTTGAAGACGGCCTTATCGCCCTGAGCAATTGTCTGGACGTCAGCGAACTGTTCAAATTGCTGCATAACCTTAACGGGAAGAATCTCGTCAATGGTATTCTCAATTAGTTCGTAGACAGCGACTTCGTTTCGACGGAAGAGACGATAATCGCCAGCAAGTAGATTGAACTGTTCACGAAGGGTACGGTTAACGGTGTCAACGTCAAATGATTCCTCGTTGCCATTTACTGAAAAAGTAAGGGGAGCATTCTTGGTAGCGGCACGAGCGAGCTTTTTAAGTTCGTCAAATTTCATTAGTTCCATTATCTATCTTACTCCTTTCTTATTCAGCAATGACTTGTAGTTTAAGGCCGGGCTGACCATCAGGCATAGTGGTGAGCTTAGCGACCTTGACGGCTAGACCTTCGCCCTTTTGGCCCTTCTTAAGAACACCATTGGTGTCGGGGACGAGAATATCATCGAGATCGTAATCGTCAGCCTGGACGTTATTTGTAGTGAAAATATCACCAGCATACATGCGGAAAACACGAGGTGTCATAACGCCGTCATAGAAGTCAGACTTCTTCATGGCGTAGTCACGGTGCATCTGCTTACGCTCGTCATAGAGCTTTTCTTCATTGAAGACCATCATCCAAGGGCCTTCACCAGTGAAGTTAATCTTGCCAGCAGCATAATCGTACTTAACGAAAGTGCCCTGTTCAAGCATTGTAATAGAATCATCAGCGGGGAGCTGACCATAAACGCCACCACTGCGGGGAGCAGAGAGGTGGTTAGGTTCGACAACAGCAAAATTGTCGTGACCAGTAAGCTGAATCTTAGTGTCAGCGCGGTCTACACGTAGAGTCATTTAATCCTCCTATTTAATAGTTTTGTGCTTCGCGGAGAGCAGATAGCATTGGGTCAGCATCTTCCGCAATAGTTTCATCATCTAGAGAAAATGTCGTGAGGGGTGTAGAATCTACTTCTTCCTCTTCATCAAAGTTTACATTCTTCTGGACATATAGTAAAGCGAGCTTGCTTTCAATCTCGCCAAGAGTGAATTTATCTTTATCAGCGATAATTTCCGCTTTGTCTTCGTCAGAGAGCATATGATACTTAGCAATCATAGCATCTTTATCGGCATCAATACGCTCTGCTTTAAACTTACGAAGCTCTTCTGCTTCTGCTTCGAGAGCCGTAAACTTATCTGTAAGCTCTTTTAGCTGTTCAGAAAGTTCAGAAACCTGATTCTCAAGCTCATGCTTTTTCTCTGGCTTCTTTTCATCTTCCTTATCATCAGAATCATTAGAATCGTCATCTGATTCATCTTCTTTATCTTCGGAATCAGAGTCTTCTTTATCTTCTTTCTTCTCTTCTTCCTTAGCAAAAGTTTCTTCGGCGGAGTCTTCGCTAGATTCAACGTTTTCGTTTGTCTCAACGTTTTCGGCAAACTCTTCTACAACAGGAGCTTCTTTCTCAACTGTGGCAGTAGGCTCTACCTCAACGCTTTCAACGTTTTCTTTTGGCATAGACCCTCCTTTTGTCAACGCATTTTTTAATTCATTCATCATAGCAAATAAAGTATGCGAAAACTCTTTGTTATAAGAGAAATGTTCACTTACTTCTGGGCTAGTGACAGATGCGCCCTCAAAACAAGGTTCTACATCATCGCCCAAGATACAAAGTTTAGTAAAGATTGCATCATTTATAATAAAAAACTCAACATCGTTGCTATCAGTTGTCCAATGACCGTCAACGTCATCAATTTCCATTGACTGTCCTTGGCCTTGGTTGATACATTTATCCAGTTCAGGATACTGCCCAGTCCATAGATAACCAGTAGTCATCATGTATTCACGTGTAGTAGTTTCACCAAATTCATTCGTATCATCGAACTTTTGGAACCAAACTTCTGCATCTGGAGCAACGAAACCGTAAGGAACGGTCTTGCAAGAGAATTTTATTTCCCCATCTTCAATGTGAAGAACTTCACCATGGTCACCAAAGTCTTCTTTGTTCTCATTATAAGCAGCTACGATTGGTGTAGCAGGTAATGAGTTCGCCATCTGGATGGCCGTGTTCTTGTCAATAAAAGAACCGTTGCGGTTCTTGCCAAGATACATGACCTTAATCTCACATTTAGAAATACCGGGGTTGATAGCATCTGGTGCTAGATTAATGAATTCTGGACTATCAATTGTAGCCACAGACCTATTTCTTAGCATTTAATTCTATCCTTCCGCTTCTCTATTAGCGATTGTTTTGTCAGACTTTTGGTCATCAGGTTTTTCAGGGCGACCGCCCTTATTGCCCGAAGATGGAGTCTGCTGTTGTTTCGTCTTCGCTGTAGTGTCTCCATTGCCATTATTGCTTATAGTAGAAGATAAGGCAGGAGCAATAAAAACATCATTCAAAGACATAACATCATTCTCAAAATATGCAGTCATAAGTACTGCACTCTGAGATTGACCAAGAGCAACTTGCGGCAAGAGCTTGGAGAATCCAAGAGAAGTCATATCTTTATACTGCTTAGATAAATCTTTATAATTATAGACAGTTGTTGGCAGAATATCGACATGATAATAAAGTCGCTTACTGTTCTTGTTAAATGGTGCCAACAGACGTTCCGCAAATGTCTGAAATTGTAAAATAAGGTCAGACATAGTAGCTTCATCATTTGCAATAGATTTCTCCAATGCAAGATTACCATCTGCATTAAAAAGGTTCTGTCCAGTACCAGCTTCGTTATACACAGAACGTTCAACTTTATTAAGCTGGTCTACGGAAGAAACATTACCTTTGTCAGCAAGGTCTGCCACATCAACATCCGCGAACGTTGTCAACACGTCAACTCCAACAGCGTCACCAAGCATGGCAACCGCATTAGTATGGAGCTGTTGCGCTTCTTGGACATCGAAGATTAAATCGCCGTTCTTATCAATAGGCATCTTTTGGATAATAATCTTCAAAATCTGTTGAAGCATCTTTTTCTTATCTAAATCCTGCGCGTCTTCCAAATCCAACAGCTTAGGAATAATACTCATGAACAGTGGCGCGTCACCGCCCGTAATATTAAACTTCACCGTTGTAGATGGGTCAAGTAAAAACCAGCCGTTGGTATCGCCAGCATAGTCAATGGGTAACTTCCCATCCTTATAAGCAAGGTAAGCCTTCTGGACTTCCTTCGGCCACAGTTTTAGAACTCTTAAACGATACGCAGTATCGGAAAAAGCATCATCGAAATATTTCATATTAAATTCAACCGCAGGATTACCGTTAAGTTGATAACGGCTGCGGCAATAGGAAATAGGCAATTCTTGAATAAAACAAGCGTCCTTTTGCTGTACAATAACGCCATAATATGCGCCTGTACGTACAACTTTTAGCGCAATCTCACCAAACATTTTTTTGAGGTTGCAATTTTCAAGATAGCGTGTTGATTTATACCAACCTTCAACTACCTTTTTAGATTTACCATCTTGTTTTAATTTTTCATCATATATCATTGGCGTGATAAACCAATCATATTTGAATAGGAAAGACATATAACGACATAAGCGGCTATAAATGCCACTTGTCTTAAAGAAATAATTTGAAATTTTACGCTGCTCATTCAGGTTATTCTGTTCAATAGCCTTGATTACATCTTCCTTGGTGTACTTCTTACGGCGAGAATATTTGTCTGTAACAACCTGACCAATATCAAGAACAACATCATTAGAGAGAGTTTTGTTCCCTACCTTAATCTTATTAAATGCCAAAGAGCCTGATTGCCTATTGGCATTTGAAATGATACGGCAATCGCGTTCATTCTTATCTTTAACGGTAGCCAAAGCTCACCTCCTAATATCCTGCTGCTTTCATAATATAATCATAATTTAGTCTTCCTTCATCATAATAAGGAATAGTAACTAATTTCAGATTATGTTCCAAGCAAAATTTTCTTTTTAATGTATCGTTATACTTTTGATATTTGAGGGCGCGACCACCACCATATTTTCCAACAGGTACATAATGCTGTGCTCCTTGATATTCTATAAGGAAGTCAATATTGCCGCAATCGTCAAATACGCAAAAATCAAAACGAAGATTTCTGCCAGACTTGCCAACAAGTCCCTCAAATTCATACTCTTCCTCAAAAGGTAAACCTGCGTCTGTTAGTATTTCATATATTTTTATTTCACCAATAGAATCACGCATTGTTTGTCCTTTCGGAATTTCTTACTATACCATATAAAATTACACTCTATAAAATAATACAGTTTTGCCCAATTTTATAAAAATTTTTATATAAAAATAGGGTACGACCACATGGGCCGGACCCTACTAATGCTTCGTAAAGAACATAAATCCACTTAAATCTCTGGAATTGCGGCGGTTTCGCCTATCCTCTTGGCGTTTACACCAATAGAGTCCATAAATTAGAGCAGACACTTTATCCTTTAGAATTTTTCTATTAGATTGTTTCAGGATGATATTTGCACCTTCATTATCTTGTACCAAATTTGCCATTTGTGATTTCAAAATATCCGTGGCAACATATGGTCGCAAATAATCCTGACGCTGTAACGGCGACATTTTTTTTCCTTGCGCTTGCTGCAAGAGCTTGTTTTTAGCAGTGTTAGAGTCAATTAAGAACTTTAACTTACCGTTACGCAATTGCGTCTGGGTATAAGAATATAGCTCTGTATTCATTGGAGCATTTGCTTTCATCATCCAAATTGCATTCTTAATTGTGTTTTCATTCTCAAACGACTTATAATTCTTGCGGTCTTGTTCATTAGGAATATCATCGAGATTGATAATACCCATATTAGGAAGAAGCTCGTCTGTTTCTGGGTCGTTCTGGTCTGTAATTAGGTAATCAAGCAGTCCTACGCCTAAACCATTCGCATCCAAAACTATGGCTTCACACTTGAACGCATTAAATAATTGCTTAATTTTAATGGCTTGATATTCAAAGTGAGATTCAGACAGGGTGAAGATGTTCACTATCTTCTTATCATTGACACCTGTTGTTCTTGCAGGAGAAGATTCAATTATTACAATTTCTGTCGGACAATTAAGACGGCCTACGTCCACACCCATGACATAAAATGTGTCTCTATTTTGTCCTTTGTCGTATCCATTCTTGGCAAGATTGATAATTCTATGTTTGTCAAACTTATTCATATCGAAGAAAGCACCGTCTAAAGTTCCTGACCAGACTGACCCGTATTCACGTTCAAAGCCAATCTCGTCCATCGAATTACCTGTTTCTTGGGCTTGGATATAGTTTGCTGGCTGTAATCCTTCGACTACTGGTACTCTCCAATCGCCTCCTAGAATGAAAGAATCATATCCATTACTTGACACCATACGACACAGCGCGTCAATTAGTTTGTCGTAAGCATAAGTACCTTTGAATCCTGCGCTTGTAACGTAAATATCGTTTTGATTCAACGTTTCATCTGGGTCTACTTTACCATTGACTTTTCTAGAAATAACGAGCATAGGCGCAATGATTTCTTCGTACTTTTGCTGGTCTGTAATAGTTGCTACCTCTTCTGTAAGTACAGCTTGAGCACGAAAACCACGAGAACCAGAAGTCATGCTTACGTTCTTAATTGTACTTCCGTTGCGGAAACTGTATGTTACTTCATCTTTCGATTGACTTGTCTTTGCCAAGGTTCCTCGTGTATCCCAAACAATTTCTCTTGCTAGTCCGGGAATTAATTTACATATCTCCTGCATTTTTGATTGAAGAATCATTGCTGACTGACCTTTAGCATCTGCTACTGTAATCAACGTAGAACCTGGATAAAGAATTGCCTTGACCATTAAAGACAAAACAGCCATAAAAGATTTGGAAAATCCTCGACTAAATACTTCATAGACGGTTCTATATCGCATATTTATGCGGAGAATCATACGTTGAGTTGGGTAAAATTGAAACTTATTATTAGGATTGAGTGAAGCCATATAATCTACAAATTTATCTGGATACATACGCCAATAGGCAATAATACGTTGATATTTATCTAAATTATTCTCAATCTTTTTTGGGTCAATTTCAGCAACGCTTTTTTTATCATGGGCCGCAATTTTCAATAAATTACTCAGCGCCATACTGCTCTGCCAATCTCTTAGCTTCTTCCTCACGTTCTTCAATTTGGAATTGCTGGAAGTCCGCAGCTTCTTCATCAGTAACCGCGTTATCTTCATCGGTTTTGATACCCTCTGCAATAATTTCGTCTACGCTCTTGGCCTTATTCTCTTCAAGTTTCTTAATATAAGACTCAATAAGATTACCTAAGCCAAGCTCGTTCTTTACGAGATTGTCAGTATAGTTCTTCATATCGTTGATGATAAAATCAATCTTGTCTTGCGGCACATTGATTGGGTCATCTTTTCTTGGGATAATTCCACCTTTAGATTCTACAAATGCAACCAGCTCACCAATCGAGTCAATGTCTCTCTTCTTCTCTTCCTGCTTTTGGCTATCAGTGAATTTACCTGACTTACGCAACATATCATTGGCACCCTGTAGGTCTTTAAATGTCTTAATATCACCTACGTCTAGGGCTTGATTCATCTTTAAATCGGTCTTACAGATATTTTTCAATACTTGTTCACGGTCTGTAGATAAGTCATAATCCGCCGCATACTTCTGATATAATTCTTCCATTTTAACCCATTCAGATGGTTTATATAAAAGACCCCATTTAAGTGAAAGATATTTAATATCGTCTTCTGTAAGACTTTCTGTAATCTGCGCTTCATCAATACGCGCAACATCTGGAATAAAGTCATTTTGCATTTCACCAGTAATATCTAGTGGCGCATTACTAATATTCTCTACGGGGTTTACGCCAAGAGAGGAAGCAACATCAGGCATAAGGTCAAGCACTTGTGGCTCAGGCTCTTCTGCTTCTTTTGATTGCTTTTTTTTCTTTTCTTCCTCAGCTTTTTTGGCTAAAAACTCCTGCTCAACATCTTTGGCCGCACTGATAACATCAGCGTTTTTCTTGATTTCTTCTGAATCAACAGTATTCTCTGGAACTTCAAGTTCCTTCTTGTCAAGCACGCTATCAGGATTGCTAGCAACCTCTTCCTCGCCTTGCCGCATCTTCTCATTAATACGGTCTAGGACACTTTTTCGACTCATTGTATTATATTCAGCTTGTGAAATCTCACCAGCTTTAAGGCTCTCTAGGAGTCTGTTTTCAAATTCTTCATCGTAGGATGTGCCTTTAATATTCTGTTGCTCTTTCTTAGCTTGCTGGAATTTCTCATTATTTATTTTTTCAGAATCAGCATATTTCAAATTATTATACTGGTCCATATTCATAGTACGAAGATAGGTACCTATAACTGACATAGGGCCAAACGTAGCTGGGTTTTTCATATAGCTTTTATTTGCTAGTTCAACCCATTTCTTTTCAATATATGGCACGTCCATCTTCTTTAAAATCCATTTGAAAGTATCTGGGCGGCGATTATCAATATACATCGTCAGGCAAGTCTTGCAAAGGTCACATCTTTCATCTGTATTGGGTATTTTATAAAAATCAGTTTCTTTCTTGGTCTTGCCGCATTTCGCGCATGTTTTCATAGATACGTCTGCCATAAATCTCCTTTCTATACAATAAACCCACTCCATCCAAAAGAAGGAAGAAGTTGGTCAATAATATTATTTCTTTTTAGATTTGCGGCATTCACGGCATGTAGAATAGAAACCATCTTTCGCGGAATTATTCTTTGAAAAGAATAAAGGATGCGCCAATTTGGTCTTTCCGCATTTGCCGCATTTTTTCCATTGCCCATATTCCACATTTGTGTAATACCACATAACATAATTCTTTTGAGCCTGTTCCGCAATCATCTTTGGAATCTTTTTGCGCCATAGCGTTGAGAAATATTGCGCGGTATGTGAAACGCCATATTCATTCTCCATCATGCCGCATATCTCGTCATTCGATTTGCCGTCAATCTTCCATATCAAAAGGTCATATAACATAGCGGTTGTCTGGTCTTTAGATTTGAATGTCTGTTCGATTAAATTCTCAAAGTCTAGAAGCTCCCAGTGCATATCGCAATTGAGGTCAATATAGCACTCCTGTTTAATTGATGAATAGTATGTGAGCAGAAATGAAACATGAACTGGATTAAATAATGAGATGACTCCATCGGATACTGGATACCCACGCGAGTCGAAATAAATTTTCTCAGACAAGTTCATATGCGCCATGTTCTTTAGCTGCGCTGAAACCTTTGACTTGGCAGGCCAGCCCTTGACAGACTGTTTTAACAGGTACATCTGCTGATATGTCTCTATAATTTGTTTTTTCAGATAATAACGTTGCTTTCCAGTAGCAGAAAGAAATTGTCGTTTTAGTGATGTGATAATTGAATCGAATTCCCGCATACCAGGAATATTCTCTAGGTCTTCTTCTGATATACTATCTTTATTGTCTAGAATTTGATTTTTATCATTGTTGACGAGTGCATAGATGCCGTCCTCGCCATTTTCCATATTCTCAACCATTTCCTCAAAAGAAATCTGTCGTTTGTTTACGGTTGCTTCTCTATTCTTTGTAATAATACTGCGTTCTTTTTTCTTTTCCTTTTTGGTTTGATTTCTATCTGCGGCAAAAAGCAGATAATCTGTCATTACACGTAGATAATTTGCATCTAATTTCTCTTGAGAAGTGGCTGCAATGGTTTCCCGCACACATTCAAGTCGTTCTTCCTGTGTCTTCAATGTGTAATCAAGTGCCATATCTTTACTTCTCCTTCTCTATCGGTTTTATTGCATTTATATTATACCATAAAGAGAGATTGAACGCAAGTGCATTTAGAAAAATTTTAGATATTTTTTCTATATATTATATTTAAGTATGCGGCAAATAGAATTACCGTTTTTTTGCCCATAAAACCATTACACCTGTAAATTTTGGCCGCAAATGATTACATGTATCATGGTGCTGCTTTGGATTGCCGCGCCGTTGCCCTGAGCAACGGGCGTCAATATACTAACATTTTTGTATGTCTATTGGCGTAATACGTATCGCTATAGTAAAATCTGTATAGTTATACCTATAAAAGCATATAGAAAATTCCGCACTATTACCCATGCTCACTCTCCCCTTGCATGGAACCTATTGGATGTGCTACTTTTCTAAGAGTATCCTATCCCCTCTGTATGCGGCACGGTAGAGATACCGTTCGTCTCCTGTAAACTAATAAACCAACGCAAGACCGCTTGGCTACAGAAATATTCTGCTGCAAGCGAGAGTACATCCATACTTCTCGCGGCAAAATAAATCTGCAACGTTTAAGACCCAGCTATTCACCTCATTGGGGATTTTTGATTTAGGATAGCTCCTAAGCCGACTGGGAACGGCGCTATAGTTAGTTTTGTATATATTATAGCAAAAGATTCAGTGCTTTTCAATAGCTTTGTGAAAATTTTTTAATGTCGTAATCGGAAAGTTCAAGAAAGCCAATAGAGAAAATAAAGAAGAAATGTGTTTCATTTTATGGAATCTGAAAAATCCTCTTGAGTCGGTAATTTGGTATTTCAAAAAATAACTGAGGTCGGTAATTTGTGCAGGGCGGGGCGTGCCTGGGAAAAAACAGGACACGAACCCGGAACGCCCCCCCCTATTGGGGGGGGGCTAATCCGCTAGCGCGTCAACAACTTAGCCGCTGCGAGCCTATCTAGCGCCGCGCCGACATGAGCTGAGTAATCGAACTCCCACCCACCGATGAGTGAGTCGGCGAACGTCTCCACGGCGTCACGGTCGTAGCCCTCCAAGTCGTTGACCAAGCGGGCTGCTATGGCGTTAACGGTCGCGTCCGTTACCCTTGTACGACCCTCAAACGCCACTGAGAGCGCGCGGACGGCTTGCCCGTCCCTAGTGGCCTTTAGCGTCAAAACGTCACCGTGAGCGGCCGCACAAACGGCTAGAACGTGCTCGGCATTCGTAGACGTGCGAGCGATGCACACGGGACGAGTGGAACGGGCAAGCAGGCGAACGGTCGATTTCTTCATCTTGAACACTCCAAACAAACAGGGCGGGCGTGATTGCCCAACATGGATAGTATAGGGCAAAACTTTATCTGATGCAATAGAAGTTTTTAGCTAGACAGCGGGCTAGTTTTGACCTATACTAGACAGCGTAGCGGGGACATAGGGTCGCCCGCGCATCGAGGGTCTGGAGGACAAAATGTATCTCATGGATTATGACAGCGTCAAGGTAACCAACTACGTTCAGCGTTTTTGCATCATCCCGCGCGTCAGTAACGGCGTTGCCGAGTTTACGCTACTGGTGCAGCTGGTGAACAATGAGCGCACAGAGGTTTACGACGACACTTACGAAGACCCGCGCGACCTGCTGCATGACCTTCGCAACGGTTGGTATCTGGGTCGGGGGATGCAGGAGCCAGCATATTATGAGGCCGTCCGAGACCTCACAGCATACGTGGACGGGCTAGCGGATGCTGGATTAGACGTTGCTCGCATAGATAGATAACCAACGAGGACCGGGGTTAAAACCCGGTCCGTTTTTTTTAGGCAACGCAAAACCTAAAGGGTGGGGATGATCCCACTAACTCGAATTATGTTTTTTTGGTGTAAAATTGCAATTCTCGACCTCAACCCAATAGCTTTATGCTAGACCGAACAGGCGTTCGGTTGTTGACGCATCAACATCGAACAGGCGTTCGGGGTGTCGGTAATTCCGTGGTTGGGACTTTGCCTTGCCACGCGTCCATATGGCAAAAATCTTGTGACTTTGGCCTATATCGCCCACAGCCTACAACTCCCGATTGCCTATAACACTTCATTGTGTTATACTTAGAGCCAAGGAAACCAACCGACTAATAGAAGGGTTAGAACTATGAGTTTCGTGCATACTATTTACCTTGAGAACGGTTATCGCTTTAGCATTCCAGATAATGACCTTGCTGATGTTGCAAAGAAGGTCACAAACTATGTTAGCAAACAATTCCGGCGCTACACTGCTAGCGATATTTACGGTATTGCTAATTGCGAGCTAGAGTTCTATCTTGTAAACCGTTTGGCAAATGATGTATTTGTAGGTAAAGAAGTAGATTATACATACGTTAATGCCGAGGATGAAAAGTTTCTCACACTTGAGATACTTGACAAGATAAACGTTATAATCCAGTAGACCAAAGAATAAGGCGTTACACTTGTAAAGGTGTAGCGCCTTTTTGCTATGCGCGATTAGGTATTGCTCCACAATCCAAGAGACGCAAATGTTAATATCAACATAAATAATCGAACTTTTTAGTTGCACCCATGCGGTCAAAGTGTTATACTTTCAGTAAGGAAAGCAACCAAGAGAAGGGTCCAAAGATGCACGACTTTACTATTACCACGGTTGGTCGCAAAGAAGTTTCTTTTACTTTTGAAGATGCCATGTATGTAGCGGCGGCAGTCTATAAGCACGACTATAGCCAAAACGCTAGTACCATTAGAGGTGACTTGTGGGCAGCGTTAAAGTTCTATTTTGGTTGGTATTATAGTGATAAACTCATGAAAGAGCGTGGCATCGACTCTAAAATGTTTCTAAGTGACCAGTATTATATTTCTGATAAAGAGCTGGATGCAATTGTTCACTACATCTTCGAGGTAGCGTTTACACGTTTGCTTTGTAAATAAAACTAAAGGCGTTACCCAAACAAAAAGGTAACGCCTTTATTATTATCTATTAAGCATTTGCCGCAAGTGCTTTATCTTTTGTCTCATGGTTAACACATTCACACGTGCGGCGAATGTTTCACGTGAAACGTTAGCGCTATCCTGAAACCACGACCAAGCGCCGCATAATCATGCAACTATTTTAGTTGCTTTTGGTCGGATGCAGCTGTTTTAGTTGTTCTTCTGGTTGACCATGCAAAAGGGCGAAGCCCACAAAAAGGCCATTTATGGCCGCGAAATTATACTACGCATACATAGCTTTGTCAAGAGTTTTTGCCGAGATTTTTCAAAAAGTTTTTTCTCCACACAGCGCTCACAATCCCAAAACTAGGCGTACTTTTGCGTTGCATTGCGTGGGACAAAAGCAAGGCTATTTTAAATTGCCGCCTTTTTGCTTTTGTGCTGAAAATGATTTTGAATCTGATTTTGAAAACGAATCTGAAAACGATTTCAGATTTGAAAATTAAATCTGAATCTGATTTTCAATCTGATTTTGAATCTGAAAATGTTTCGCCTTTGGCGCGCTTACGCGTCACGTGAAACATAAAATGCAATTACAAAAAGCCCATTTATGGGCAGAAAATTATAATGCCGCGATTCAGTTTTGTCAAGAACTTTTTTCAAAAAATTTTTTAGCGCACTTGCCACCCGAGTCCCAAAAAGAAAAGGCTCCCCGAGGGGAGCCTAGTCGAACTTATGAAAATTGCTCTATTTGCTGATTGAGCACGTCTACGATGGTTCGCATTGACGCCAAAATTTCATCCTTCTGCTTTTGGACTATCTCGCGCTCGCGGTCGCTTTTGGCGTTGGCGTAGTTCGCCTGAGCTGAGTAAAGCATCCCAAGCAGGTCGAGTGCGGGCAGGTTTGTGAAGTTGTGGTCGGTCATTTGAAAACTCCTTTGGTTTGTTCTTCCCAACTGACAAGGTCAGTATACACCCGCTAGGGTGTGCAATGCAATAGTCAATTTGAAAAAAAGTTAGTCCAAAAGCAAAAAAGTTTCTAGAAAAAAGTTCTTGCGTTTGATGCAATGTTCAACTATACTAAAGGTGTAACGCAAGGAGCCAACCCAAAGGAGTTAGCGATGTTCAAGGATAGCACGATGGCAAAGTGGTACGATATTGTTGAGGTCGTTGCGTGGGTTGTCTATGCCGCAACGTTTATCTGGTTCCTGCTCACGGACGCGAACGCCGCTGTAAATGCTAACTTATTAGCGGCAGCATGGGCGTTCACGATGCAAATGTATCGCGCCTACTGGAGTTTGTAGAAAATATGGCGGTTGCAACGATCGCCATAATCTGTTAGAATAATAAGCGTAGCGAAGCAACGTCTTGAAACACTCAAGAAAATGCTTTAGCAGTTAGCAAAACCGTCCATCTGAAAAGGTGGGCGGTTTATTGTTTCACGTGAAACCATGAGACCCAAAAGCTCATAGTTGGGCAGAAAATTATACACGAGCGCAAAACGTTTGTCAAGCGTTAAATCGAAAAAACTTGAGAAAAATAAAAATAATTTTATCCCAAAAGACTTATGGAGGAATTGTGTGCGGCAAATTGATACTTGCCAAACTAGGCAACTTACCGCATAATAATAGTTGTCCAAAGGCGAGGGCGCAAGGAGCTAGCAAAAGGTTAGCCCGCCCGAACGGGGACAGAATGGAGTTAGCAATGTCTAACGCTCAGAATTACAACAATGCTCTCAAGTCCCACACCGACAAGTACAACACCACCAAGACGCGCGTGCTTGCCACTGGCGTTGAGCTTTCGGACGAGGCTTTCGATGCACTTTACCGCGCGGCGGTTGGCACTTCTGGTTTGATTGGTACCGCGCCTACCGAGATTAGCGACGCTCAGGCGGATGCTCTTGACCTGCTTGTTGCGTTTCTTAACGCAAACCGTAATGAATGGTTCACGTTCTCCGATTTGTGCGGTCGTTCGGGCGCTATCAAAACTAGCAAGATTCGCGATTGGAACGGCAACACCTATACCACGCTTGATAATAAAGACACGCGCAACATTCTTAAAGAGTTCTTCGACCGTCTGATTAAGGCTAAGGTCTTTGAGGTTGACACGATGGTGTTTAAGTCGAACGGTACTAACGTTCTTTACGTTTATAAAGCTCGTTAGTTTTTGATAGCTAGGGCGGGGAACGTCCCCGCCCATTACCTTTAGAATTGGAGATATTTATTATGTTGTATGATGTTAAGTTGTCTCAGAATTATGACCGCCATTTTACCGTTTGTGCCAACAACGATAGCGAACTTATTAACGCAATTGCTGAAGCTATTGATGCTGAATGCGATGAAGACTATTATGACGATATAACTTTAGACGATTATAACGGCTCAATTTGGGAAGTTCGCGAGCTAGGCGAACCTTTTAAAATTGAGCTTTCAATTAGTCGTAAGATTGGTGGTAAACGTTTTTAGTTGCATTTGCCGCAAACATTTGATAGAATAAGGACGTGGGGTAACCGTTCCACGTCCTACTATTGTAAGGGGAATAAATGAAAGCAATTGTTTTAGATTTGGACGGCACTCTTTGCGATTTTTACAACGTCAACGGGTGGTTGCCTATGCTGCAAGCGGAAAACGCCGCGCCTTACTTAATCGCTAAGCCGTTAGGCGACTACAAAAAGCTAAATGGACTTTTGGCGGCGTTGCAAGGCTACGGTTATGCGGTCGAGGTCGTAAGTTGGTTGGCAAAAGGCAAGACTACTAAGCAATTTGATAGCGCGGTACGCAAGAATAAACGCGCATGGTTGCGCAAATACTACCCTGCTATCGACTTAAATAACGTCCACGTTGTCAAGTATGGCACTAACAAGTGGCGCGTATCTAACTACAAAGGCGGCATTTTGTTTGACGATAAAAGCGGTAACGTCCACGCATGGCAACGTGATACATCGAGCGGCAAGGCGGTACGTATCAAAGACGAAACTACCTTACTAGACGCGCTCGAATCTCTTATTGTCCAAGAGCTAGAATAGAGTTAGGGGAGCGGCAACGTTCCCATATGTTTGGCTATCGCCTATGTTTCACGTGAAACGGTGACAAATGAAACGATATAATCTTATTGAATGGCTACCTTCTTTAATGGGCTTGAATGGTTTAATTCAATTAGCTTTAGGTTCCTACGATTGGAATATTACCTTTTTTGTACTTATGTTTATAACCTATGGAGCACTTTAAAGGCACCTTTTTAGGTGCCTTTTTCCATTACGCCATAGTTGGCGGCGATTTTACCACAACACGTAACCAAAAGCAAGAGAAAAATTAGAAAAACTTTTTTCTTTTTTCTCGCGTGCGGCATGTCCTGAAAGTGCTATACTAACCTTAGTCGGGAGGACAACGGCACTTAAATAGCCCACTCATTATGACTTACACGTTCTCTACAGTTAGGTACCTTGAATTAGCTATGGCTAACTTTGGCAAAGTTAGCCTAGGTAAACAAAATAATTTAAAATAACGCTTGCATTATCCGCGCAAACGGCTATTATTATAAGTGTAGTGATTAGCCCAAACGTTTAAGGAGTTTCCAATGGCTAATTTTGTTGTTCTCGATACCGAAACCGCGCCAACCGTCAATCATAAAGATGGCAAGGCGCACCCCGAAACGTCTTTGGTTTACGACTTTGGTTATACCATCCGCGACAACGACAATAGCGCTATTCGTGAACGTTCGTTTGTGGTCACTGATACGTTCTATCAAATTGACCTCATGAAAAGCGCCTACTATGCCGACAAAATCCCGACTTACTATGAGGGCATCAAGTCGGGCGAATGGGTTGAAGCGTCTTTTAATGAGGTTTGGCGCACGTTCAAAGCAGATTGTAAAGAGTGCAACGTTAAAAGCGCGTGGGCGTACAATTGTCGGTTTGACGAGATAGCGCTAAACAATACGTTGCGCACGTATTCAAACGGTTTCGCCACGTGGTTCATGCCCTTTAAGCTACGACTTAAAGACGTTTGGGACTACGCAAGCAATATTACTAGCTCCAAGCGCTATCTAAAGTATTGCGTGGCAACGGGCGCATTTACGCCCACGGGCAACCCTTCAACTAGCGCGGAAAGCGTTTACCGCTTTATCAACAATGAGCACGACTTTACAGAAGACCATACAGCGCTTTCAGATGCGCGCATTGAAGCCGCTATTTTGCTTGCGGCAAAGGCAAAGCACAAAAAGACGCGCCACGGTTCGCGCGGTCAAGGTTGGCGAGATGCAAGCGCGGCATTTAAAGCGCTTGACCTTTAGATAAAGGGGAGCCTAACGGCTCCCCTTTTCTTTTACCATGAGCAAAAGCAATTCTAGCGCTCTAGAATGTGCGGCAAATGCCTTTATTAAAATAAGAGCTTTGGCCTAATGGCATCTTAAAACGCGTCTCATGGCCGCTATAGCGATATTTTTTTATTTAGGCACCGCATTATCCGGCAAGAAGTTAGCTATGGTTAACCGTGAATCATCGTTAGGTACCTAACTAATTAAAATAGTTTACCTGGGTAAACTTTCCAAGACGCAAAAAATTTTATCACACCCGAGCTGTTTCGTCAAGCATTATTTTCAAATTTTTTTGAAAACATATTTCCTTCACAAATCCCGATTGACGCGCAAGCGCGCCGAAGGTGAAACGCTTCAATTTTTAAAACGCTTTAAAGTTAGCCTAGGGTAACGCCGATTGAAGCGCTTCAAGTTTTGAAACGTTTCAAATGCACTTGTTTAAACAACCGTAGCCCGAGGTTGGGCCAAAATTTTACACCCGCCTAAATAGGTTTGTCAAGAAAAATCTTTTGACAATTTTCAGAAAAACACAAACATAACACATCCCGAAACCCAAATTTTTTTATGCAAGATTTGCCGCAAATGGCTTGATTCTATTCATTTTACTTTATCTAGCTACAGTGCCGATATTTTGAGAATCTGAAAAAACTAGGCCATCTACCCGGGGTTTCCATGATTCCTACACAATTTTTAAAATAGTTCTTGCCAAAAAGTCTATGCAATAGTAAAGTAATAGTTGTCCAAAGGGGACAGAGAAAAAAGAGCCGAACGGCGGCTCGCTCGCGTCTCGGGGACGGATTGGGGTTAGCTCATGGCTACCACTCGCACCAAATTTCAGTTCACCGACTATCAGATGTTCGCCGCTTTGATGAACGTGGCGGGCGAGGTTTCGCCCGAGGTCATCAAGTCCGCGCTTGGGGACAACTATGACCCCGAGAAGCACACGCCCGAGAACCTTGCCCGCAAGGTTTCCCACAAGTTCCACGTGCTCAAGGAAAACGCCGCCAAGCCCAAGGCACCGTCTAAGACGGCTCAGCTCAACAAGGCACTTGCCGAGCAGGTGACCGCTGAGTTCGCGGATGGTGAGCCGTTCACGCTCAACGATGTTATGATTAAGCATCCCAACGAGGTTAGGACGTTCTCTAAGGCGGGCGTGGTCGTAAACATCTTGCTTGCCGAGAAGCGCGTGCGCAAGGCTGCACCCATCAACAACAAGACCGCTTACGTTATCGTAGCGTAGTCGCCTAGGGTGGGGCGATAACAAGCCCCACCCGCTACCATTGCACCTATAGAACAGTATAGAACGGTCACGTTTGGAAGCCTACAGACGTAACGCGCTAATTGCCGCATTTGGTGAGCTACCAGACAAAGAGCTACAGCGCCTAGGGCGCGGGCTTGAAGCCCACCACGCCAACTGTATGAAAAGCGGTCAAGTTGTATTAGTCCCGGTTGAGATTCACGAACTAATACACACGCTAACGCGCCTAGGTGGCAACGCCTACGCGAGCGGTGAAACCGACAACGCGCAAGTACTTATAGAATGCGCGCAAAAGCTGCTAGCGCAATTTACAATAAAATAACACAACTAAATAAATAACCCCACCGGGTAGGTGGGGTTTTCTTTTGCGTTTAATTCCTACTAGTTTAGTAGGAAAAAGATCACCCTGCTTAGCACAAATGAGCGGAAAAGTCAAGATATTTTAAAAAAATTCACAGAAATTCCATAGTGGGTCGATTTTACACGATTAGGTACCTTATTGTCAAGATTTTTCAAGCAAAAACACAACTTTTACACAAAAAACTGAGCGCCTGAAACGCGTTTTAACGGCCTTGCGGCCTATGCCCTTGCGTTCCTAGGCATTTTTAGCTATCGCCCGTTCTAGGGCCATTACAGGGCCGTACACGCGAAAAAAGATAAGTTAGGTACCGAGCGACCCGAGCAAGTGTTACCCTCGGCTAACTCCGAATCATTGTGAGGTACCTAACTATTATTTGTGGAGATTCCGTGTTGGTTTGTGAAGGGTCTTGCGGAACCTCGCTACCTATGGTAGCGAGTTCCCCAGTATTTTCTGTGATTTTCACAAAAAATACTGGACAAATCAGTAATTGTATGGTATAATATAATAGAGGAGTATTATACAATAATACCATATTTGGGACTGCCGCCGCTGTTGCGCCTATATGACGAAAATGTGTAGAAATGGGGCCTGCCAGCCCAGCGCCCGCAAAATCCTAAAACGAAAGTCAATCATAAAATTAAATAAAAAAATCCCTCCCCGCCATATATGGCGAGAATGGACAGAACTAGCACCTACCAAGAGAGCATTCTAAAATGAATTTTAATCGTTTTTGCGTACCCCTGTACGACACAAGAAAAATAAGTCTATCTCTCATGACTTCTACAGCCAATAGAAAGTGAGAATCAATCATAAAATAAGCTCACATAAACCAAGAGACAGAAGAAAAGAAGTGTGCGGCACATGCTTTTTGTAAGTGAAAATCAATGCGGCACATGCTTTTTGTAAGTGAAAATCAATGCGGAAATGTGACTAAATTAGTTACATTTAAAAAGTGTTTTTTAATATATGTTTTTACTAAAGTGTAAATTACACACTCTTGCCCAGAAATTTTGGCCGCATCTTATTTTACCTTGGGCTTACGCTTGCATACCATAGACATCTCATACGTCTTGGAATTGAGAATGAATCGGATTTTACCATCATCGCCGACCTCGATGTCATGTGGCACATTCTCCCAGTCACCGATGGTCATGGTAAGCTCTCCCAGTGCGTCCGCAATGGAATTCATAATCAATCGCTTTTCAGACACTTTCTTCTCCTTCTTGTCTGTATCAGGCCTGTAGGCTGCATCATACTCTATACCATGCTCTAGCAGATAGAGGTTGGCCGCACTTGCCTTGAGTATTGCCTGCTGTCTCTTGGACTCAATATATTCATCAGGAATCTCTATGGTATGCTCGTTACCTTTCATATCATAGTAGGTGTGCCGCATATGCTTACTTCCTTCTATCTCTTGGAATAGGCCGGGAGTCTCGTCAAATGGACTCCACGACCCTTCTAATTAAAAACTCTAATAAGTAGACCCTACTTATTAAATATTTCGCTACAGAGCCTTGTACGTGAAGGTCTTGCTGTTCACCGCCACCTTCTCGGCACGACCGTCCTCAACGAGGAAACGCATGTTGGCCGCAACCTTGCGGGAGCTGACATCCTCGCCCATGTGCATGGCTACGGCTTTGGAGGTGGCTCCCGCCTGCTCGTCAAAAGACTTGAGAGCTGCGTAAATCTCGTCAAGGAAAGCCTGCTTCTCTGCGGACTTCTCAGCGTCCTTGGCACGCTTGCGCTCAATAGCCGCAAGCTGCTTATCGCAGAACTCTACAACGTCTGCGTTGTCGGACATAGCGGACTTGATGGTGTTGTAAATCTCAAACTGGGTCATGTTAATCTTCTTTCTCTTGGAACCCACGGGAGGTTTCTTATTCCCTCCCTTTCTTTAATTATATTATACTATAAGTTTTCATTGGATGCAAGAATTTTTTCAAGATGAATTTGGTTGTGAAAATGAAAATCGAAATGGAAATCGTTTTTTATTTGGAAATGAAATTCGTTTTTGTAATTGGAATCGAAAATTAAAAAGGTTGGGCTAAAAATTTTTTCTTGACATTGGTTTGCTGAACTGGTAAAATGCGCATTTCACTCCATTAAGTCGTGTAATCATTTTCTACCTTATATGGGCTTCCTTCACAGCTTTAACACTGTATACACAATGCTTATGTTGTCATTTTTAGTCTTCCAACATAGACTTCACTTTAAGCTCATTTGGCGACAACGAGAATAGAGCCTGTACAACGTCAGCATTTGCAGATTTTTTCGCCAGATGTTCAAGCCATGCGTCACCACATTCTTCGCCAAGTTCTTTATAGTAATCATTGATTTCACTAAGAGTAACTAGCTTACACTCTTTATTGTCAATATCGGCATACGCTTTTATTTCTCTTAACGTATTCTCAATAGATTCCTTCTGCGCACGTGCATAATCATTTACCCTATACAGTTCAGTATAAAGACCTTTCTTTCCCTTACGATATACAGCTTTTCCTGCATATTCGATAAGGCCGACATCCCTAAGCACGATAAGGAACTCGTCTACTCGGCGGATATTCCTCGCATTCTTGCAATATCCAAGAGTCTTCAAAATCTCGGTACGTGAAAAGAAATAATTCTCACCGCCCTTAAAGAACGCTTCATGGAGCTGATACCACCTTTTAAGATAGCAATATGTCTTGAAGCAATCTGCACTCAACGCACTGAGACAAAACCTAACTGTATCCACAGGAATCGTGACATATTGCCCTTCCACTGGCTGCACGATAACATTCATACCATTTATCTTGATAACATCCAATGATTCAAAGCAACTCATGACATTTCTGATTTGATAGTTCGTCAATCCTACACTTTTCAATCTCGCTCGACTGTCCTTCATAGACAGAATTCTAGTATTGTCCTTCTCCAACTTAGTATCCAGCATGAGACTGCCCATCGCATTGTAGTCACAATTTTTATTTTCCAACTTCTCAGGGTCTACGCTAAAACTCAGCTTGGGCGCTTTGTGGCTTTCTTCTTCTTTGCCTGTCATATTTCTCCTTCCTTACACACACGTGCATGACATATTATTTATTATATAATTTATTATATAATTTATTAGGGGTGTTCATTTTTTAACAGTTTTGAAGGGACTGGTGTTCATTTTTTAACTATTTTACCCTAACTGGTGTTCATTTTTTAACTTTCCAATCACTCCTTTCGCTTCGCTAAAAATTTAAGGTTAAAAAATAGTCACCATTCTACCTGCGGAAATAATGACTGGTGTTCATTTTTTAACCGTTTTGGCACTGGTGTTCATTTTTTAATCACTCCGAAAGTGAAAAAATAGCCACCAAAATACCTGCGGTTTTGTCATTTGCCAATCCGTCTCGTCCATTAAAGATAATTTAACGCGCACTTGCGCCATTACTTAATTAACACGCAAAAACGCATAAGCACACTTCACACGGACATCAAGATACTCTGCCACATCTACAATATAACATACTTCGTCTATTTTGTCAAGCAAAGTAAAAGACCCACAGCCATAGGCCGCAGGTCTTTTACTACACACTATTTATTTCTATCCTTCTCTTGGATACAGATATACTCAGTTTCCCAATCTTCTTCATCAAGAGTACCCGTGTGAATCTTTAATGAATAACTCTCTTCTGCTTCTTGAAGAGCAGCTGTAAATGTTTGATAAGTCAAATAATCGCCGGCAATATAATCTAAATGCTCAAGAGGAATAACGCAAATATCCTTATCGCTGCAAACATAAACATAATGAACATACTCTGCTAGCAGATGTACAACTTTATAAGGTTCATTGACCAATTGAATACAGGTTTTATACATAGTATCAATTTCATCAATATCAAATGGCAAGCCCCAAGATACTACGATGATAGGCTTTTTATCATCTTTTTGATACCAAGTAGCTTCAAAGCCCTTTTTCTGAAAATGTAAAACAACTGAATGGCACTCTTGGAGAGTCATATCCTCATTTGCAACCCTTGTAACACAATTCTGATTACGCGGCTTATCCAAATTCTTATATATCTCTTGTGCCATATCATCAACAAAACTATGTATATTATTCATCACTACGCCCTTTCATAGCTACAAAATATCCCCAAGTATCCATTGTGGACTTCCAATTACTATTGACCTTTATGCCGCATAACTCTAACATTTCAGGTATAGGCCAAAAACGCCTACTACCGAAAGGACACCAAATTTCACGTTCAGGGCATACATGCTTGTGAAGCTCTTCTTTGCTGATGACGGCAGCAGTCCCATATGGCAGACTTTCAAGCATGTCATACACATAATCCATAATTTTAAACTGCCAGTCAATCATTGGCCCGTCATCTTTGCTTCTGCTGTCTATCCATATCGGATACACATTATCACCTACCAGACACTCCATCAATCCAGTCAATACCCTCAAGGATAGTCTTGCCATCTTCCTCAACTATCTTACATCCAAAAGCGAAGTCAGTGTTGTAATTGTCGGTCACACCCCAGCAATTATAGCACTCACCCTCGTCATCTGCACCAGTAGCCAAAGCATCATCAATCAGGTCATACATATTTGGCAATTCAGTATCATCGCACGTATCCTTATTAGCCGCAAGAATCTCCACCTGTTTTGCAGCACACTGATAGATATAATAATTCGCAGATAGTACAAAGTCTAAAGTCCAATAAATATTTTCCTTTGCATACTTCTCATTGCTCAATAGCATATGATACTCCTTAATTTTCATTATGCGCTACTCTTTTTGGATAAGTAGATAATCAAGACACCAATCGTTCATAGTGTTACACTCATGCACAATTACAGAATAACGAGATTGGAATTCACTAATAGCCCTTCTAAAATCTCTATAACCGAAATTCTTAGAACACATACTACAGACGTAGTTAAGATATTCAACAGGCACGATACAAGCATCTTTATTATAAAACGCACAAAGAGCTGCCAAATAGTCAACCAAAAGCTCTTTAATCGCATCTATTTCATTGCCAGCAGCTTCAATTAGGTTTTTATAAGTAACATTGAGAAGGTCGATTTCAGTTGACCAAGGAATATTCAATATCTTATGACGTTCATCACTCAACAGCATATGCACTCCTAGTCCCAATCATTAACAGTCCAATAGACGCTCAAATGACCGCCGGGCTTATTGTCATACTCGTCAGCATCATGCCAATAGTAATCACAGACACACAGACCAAGGTCCTCAAGAGTATTCTTAGCTTCAAGCATTTCTTTCTCAGTCCCCTCGCAAACAACCCAATAGGCGCAACCAGCATAATAGTCCTTGCGCTCTTCAAGAAGCATATCGGCAGCAATGTTCACCAGAGGAGTAACTTCCTTCCAGAGCTTGCGGCCATTGACAACCTCATATGCCGCATCCAGAAGACCGTCAACCTGTGTAAGAATCGTCTCAACCTTGGTCATATACTTTCTCCTTCTCTTGGAGGACTTTATCTTGTCCTCTCCCTTTCTCTATATATATTATATAACATTATTAAACAGACTGCAAGAAAAATCTTATGCGGCCAATGGCCTTATTCTTTCTTTTCTTGGATTACCTCACGCACAAGAAACACAGTTTCCCTTGCCGCATACAGAATCATACAGATACCAACGATAAAACCAATAACACATAGGACAGTGAAAATAAGCAGACTCATAGGAGAACTACCAATCAATGTCACCAGTGTCATTATCATGTCCCCAACAGGAGAATATAAAAGACAAGACAGCGCATACTCCAACGATTGCACAAACAAGACAGACAGCTCCTAACACTTCATCAATCATAATCTTCATTATCCCATGCATCAATTACATTGCCGAGCCAATCATAGAAAGTTTCGCCGCTACCGCTTTCAATCTTATTAACATAATCAGCAATATTATCTGTATCGTCAGTAGCACTAAGGGCATCTAAAATATCATCATAGATATAATCCATATAACCTCCAATAGCAAAAAGGAGAATAGATTTCTCTACTCTCCTTGTGCGGCCAATCTAGTCTTCAAAATTCATTTCTTTTCGTTATTGGCGCTCATAGTTTTGGCCGTCCTCGAAGCCTTCATCGTAACCATCTTCACGACCTTCATAGTAGCCATCTTCACGACCATCTGCATAGCCAGTATCGTAACCATCTTGCCAACTGGTGACTTTATCGTTGTGTACATCGGTACAATATGTTTTCAAAACTTTGTTATATGCGCCAGCAGTCTGAAAATAATGTTTGGCAACACACGCATTAAAACCTGCGGACTCACTCCACACGTCGTTCTCAGCACACTTAGAGCGAGTAACCTTGCCGTCACGCCACCACACGATAGTCCAAGGATTATCATACTTGACGCGCTTAATCATATTAACTGAATTTTGATTAAACTTGCGGCTAATCTCTTCCTCATGCTTTTGCTTTTTCTTAGTTAACTTCTCATAGCCCTCGATAAGTGCAGGATAGAGGAATTCAATCAAATCATCATCAAGTTCCATATCCACGATATTGTCTGCAAAATCAGTGCCATAGTGAAATTTGGCAAGGAACTTGGCATTCAAAGAAGCAAGCTGATATGCGGCCTTTGCGTACTCAGCTGTCTTAACTTCTGAATTAATCACAATATTGCTCTTATAAAATGGACCATCAAAATTACTGCATTTTTCTACGCCTATACCGACACCAGGTGTACCCATACTAGTTCTCCTTACTAAAGTCCTTCTGGACTTGCTCAAAATATTTATAAAGGTCATCATTCAACTCATAAAGAATTGCGACGCGAATCCAAGTATCGAACTCGTTGATGCCCTCCTGACCATGCCCAACGAACTCATACCAAGGCACTTCGTCACCATACGTATCCTCAAGTGTCTCACGAATATCTTCATCGGCGAACATAAACGCAATCTTCTCACGGTCGGGCGCATACGACACGAAGAAACAATCAGGATGCCCAGCAAGCAAAGCATTGCCGGTTACATCATCAGAATCATACATGTCATCAAAGACTTCGCTCCAGTCCGTATCACCATCATAGGTACCGTCCTCGAAGTTGGCAACAATAAAGTTTTTTGCATCATCCTCAACCATGTTTTTGAAAGAAAGATAAATCAAACCCATTCTAATTCCTCTCTTGGATAAATAATATATCAGATTAAAGGTTCTCAATGCTGCCAACATAGCCATCATAGACAAGATGATGTTCACGAAGGTTCTTGGCGGCAACTTCAGCCATGATGCGGTCAAGCTGTTCAAGGCTCTTGAACATGCACTCAGTATACTCAATGCCGCAGAAGCGACCATCGCCCTCGTAGAACTTGTTGAAGATGATGTTAGCCTTCATGTACTTAGCCATATTGGAAAACCTTTCTTCCTTGCCATTTCTTTAATTATATTATATAATAATGGAGGACGAACCGCAAGTATTTTTTTACTCTATTGGTCTATTACAACTTCCTACCGCAGATGGGGCAAAAGTTAATATCAATCGAGCTTGCAGCAGATTCACCATATTCATCATCAATGCAAATGAACTTGCGCTGCGGATTTTTAAAGACATCACAAATGGTAATAGAATAGCCCTCGCCCTCAGAATATAATAGTTCTCAGGGTCGGAATTTTTTAAAAGACTTCCCCTTTTACTTCATTTGGTAAAATCATAAATTACTCCTTAATAAGACAAAAGTTCCCAAGTGTTTACCAGAAATGCTTCGTTCGTATCGACTGCATACAGAAGAACATGACCATCGCCGTAAATCTCTTCAACCTGGCAGATGATGAACTTGCGAGTATAGGGGTTAAGATACTGTACGTAATCGTTGTGCTTCATATACCTTCCTTTCCCTCTTGGTATACTTATATTATATACTATTATTTCACCATTTGCAAGAAAAATTTTAAGCGTGCGATTTAAAAAGCAGTCATATGATATAGCTGGTCAACTAAAAGATAAAAATAATGTCCAAGTATATCATTATCATACTCACAACGACTTGACGGCAAAGTAATACTTGGATATACAGCATCATTCGTGTTTACTTTATAAGTATTAAATACAACAACATTTTGTAAAACTTTACATGACCAACCGTCCAACATTGAGTCCTATCAAGACTATGTTTTTTAATAGCATTGTAGATTTTCTCTAGAATATTTAAAGTATTTGAATCATTCATAGCTCTCCTAATAACAACTCATTAAAGTATCAACTTCATCTACAAAATTATAAACGTATTGACCAATAGAATCCCAATCCTTGCCGCCATGGTACGGAATAACGAACTTTGCAGTTGAATTACCCATATGACGATTATACTTCCAAATTGAAAAATCTAGCTTGTGTTGCGTTTCCAAATTATTGTCAGTAATTACTAAATCATCAACAGATACGCAACCTTTAAGTGATTCATCATCAAGCCAAACCATATTGAAAAACACTTTGCTTGGATTAAGTTCATTTACAGAAATACATGCGGGTTTCCAATCAAAATGACAAAGAGGACGCTCGCGGTATGCTTGCTCAACCTTGACGGCATATTCAATCAAGCTCTTAACAATTTCATCAGTTAGATAATAACTCATGATTAATCCTTATCAAAATCATTTGCGGCCAATAGACAGTCAAGAACGTGCGCGGCATCCGCCACTTTCTCTAGAACTCCCACAACAGTCTCAGCATTATATCCTTCACTGTCTCGAAAACATAGCACAAAATTGTAAGCAGCAGAATCGCTATCGTCCAAGCTACCACCGTTAGGATAGATGTGAATATTACAATCAGCAGTTTTATCAGAAATATCAGAAGCGACTCGAACATAAAATTTATCCTCTTCCTTCTTCACGATATTCAAGATATGCCAAGAGTACTTGACAACATTATCATACATAAAATCGTGGATAAGCTGATTCATAAACTTATTCATCTTACACTCCCAACGTTTGGCAAATGGCGGCATAAACATATGCACACTCCATATAACCTGCACTATATACTATCAATTCCTCAACATCGTCACTGCCGAGTGCGGCAATAACGAATAGCGGCGCATATTCAAAGCCCTTATAATTAACATAAGCCGTAACAGTCACATGCTTATCACAAAAAGAATAAGTATAAGTCTGCTCGTCCATACTTGCAATTGCCACATCCTCATGGCACATACGCATCACATGGTTGACGCTGGCAAAAACCTGATTGATAGTCTGCTTGAACTTCTTGCTGCTCTGGGTCATGTTTTATCCCTTCCTTGTCTTTCTTTATATATATTATATAATAATATAAGACTGGCCGCAAGTATAAAATTATCGGTAGAGCATCTTAATTGCCATGTCGATAATGTCATTCATGTAGATGCTACCGACCTCGCATTTATAATCTTCTACATTAAACTCTAACGAATCGCAACCATCATAGAACAAAAAATGTACCCGACCAATAGGCCAGTCAGGGTCACGCTCAATGTACTCTTCAAAACAACTTATTGCGCAAGAGCAAAGAAGCTGATTGTCTGCCTTTTGCCGCACATCGAATGATACCACATTATCATACTCTTTAGGTTTACATGCTTTCCCAGTTATACATATCACCATTACTGCACTTACCATGAATGGTATCAAACAAAATCTTAGCGCTCTTCATTCTATTTCCTCTCTTGGAAAATAAAAACAGGGGCTTGCGCCCTTGTTTACAATTAATATAGAGATAACTTGTTCTCTGGTACGTGAACGGTAGAGCCATTCAGATACTTTACGAGGACTGTTCCGTTGCTATTGAAGTGCAGAATCTTAACGACACTTACAAGACCAGCAGGACTAGTATAGGTAACATAATCTCCAACAGACAGCTTAAGCATCTTCATCCTCTTCCTCTTCGTCAACATCCTCAATCCACTCATGGTCTTCATTGAGGAACCCGGCTTCTTCCAAATCGTATTTCATATAGAACCAAAGATAATCGTTAATATCAGTCTCGGTGCGGGCTTCGCCCTCTTCATAGAAACACAACTCAGCTTCTTCAATTCGGTTAACGATATAATCGTAAGCCTTTGGATGGTCAATCAGCTCTTCCAGCCAAGTCTTGCCGCCAGACCATGCTTGAAAACGATTAAGTTCACATTCAACAACGTAGCGCATATCTTTCTTCTTTCTCTTGGCTTTCTTTAATAATATTATATAATATTAAAGAGCGTAGGTCAACTAGAAAATAGTAAGGATTTTTGATTCTTTTACCATATCGCAGAAGAGCATAACTGCGAAGTTCTGGACAGGACTTTCACCCATTACACCCTTCTCGCCTAGATATGTGCGGCCAATCTTGCTATATGTAACATCTTTCCCGTTTTGATATTCACAATAAATATCAAAGTAGACAGGTACTTGCTTGCGACCTACCACCGTGAACTTAATACCACGATAGTAAAAAGTGCTCCGCATTTCACCGTTATACTCACCAATCAGCCAGCCTTCATTATATGCGATAGTCTCCAAAGCCGACAAAATATTAGAGATAAGGTTGCAATTCATTAAATCTCCTTAGAGCTTGCGACCACAGAAGGGACAATACTCAATCTCATACGACCAACCGAGCTTATCAACGCCTTTATCGTAATACTCGCCCATAAGATAATAGGCTTTGTCTGTATCCGAATAATGAATATACATACCAACATCAGAATCGGCATTATCATAATCAGTACAGTCAATGCTCTCGCCCCAGCGGGTATTCATCTTGAAATTACAATACTTGCACATACAATCTCCTTTAAAGATAATAAACATCTTCACGCTTGGCAGTATGGAATATTCCGTCTTCATCAACGATAACAAGGCTATCGCAGAATAGAAGAACATCAATGACTACGCCATATACATCGCCGTACTGAGCCTTGTAGAGAACCTTAGAGCCAATCATGTAATTTCCTTTCCTTCTTGGTCTATATATATTATATAATAATATATAGCGAAATGCAAGAACTTTTTAATGCGGCATTAGGAGATTTATAAAGGCACCATAAGGCGAGATAATCCAAGGGATAATGGTGGCAAATTCTATAACCGCAATACCCGCGAAAGCTGCACTTAGGCTATAGCAGACGTAACTTGTAATTTCGAGAGCTTCATATTTAGTCCTTATATCACTTTTTTGATACTTTGTTAGCGGTAATTTCTCCCAGTCAGAATATTCCTTACTTTTAGCCGTACAAAATCGAGCTACAACCAAAAGAGCAATAGCGAGAATGGCAAGGATGATAACCCTACTAGCGTATGCCGTAATCACATATGAAGCATATGCTGGAATCACGTCTTTCGTGACAGCGCTTACGGCGATTCCAAGCTGATTTGCGATTTCTTTAATAACTTCTGTATTCATTGTTCACATTCTTTCCGATTAATTAAGAATATAATTAATAAAAGAACCATAAGGATAATATACCCAAAGAGCAGTGGATGAAATTGAACAAAACAAAAGAACGAAAAATACTGTTGCACAAAACCCAGCGATAGCACCAATTATAAAATAAAGACTTGAATCGTAGTCTTGATTTAAATCACCATTTCTTTTTTCAATTATGCCCTTTTTAATAAAAAATATCGTTAAAGTTAAAGTCAAAGCGAATAAACACCCAAATAGAATAGCCCCAAAGATATAATTTGCTGTTTCAAACTGTGCAAAGGCTGGAATCACTTCTTTGGTAACTGCATCAACCGTAATACCAAGTTGTTCGCAATCTCTTGAATAGCTTCTGCGTCCATTATTCACATTCTCCCATCATTGAACGGCCTAAATCGGTGATAACACGACCACGCGGCTGCTTTTGAATATAACACTTAGATAACAGATAAGACTCCTTCTTAATCTGCGCTGCCTTAATATAGATTTGCAACATCTTTTGGACTTTGGGTTGTCCTTTCAAGTCTTCAATCTTACAAGGACGGAAACCGAACTCAGAAGCCATATAAAATCCTTTCTGCTTCATTTCTTAAATATATTATATCATTTTATATGGCTTCACGCAAGAAAAAAGTAGGACTGTTTCCAGCCCTACCATTAAAACTTAGGAAGTTCCCCGTCAAACTTGCGCTCGCCGCTCTTAATAAACTTATCGCAGCCTAGATAAGAGCACATAACGTAATCATCTTCGTCAAATACACCGTTATCGCTATGGGACACATAAACGTCATGCGGCTTCTCGTATTTCTCCCATGCATCCATCGTGTAAGCAATGTCATGCGCAAGGAAGATAGCTTCATCGGCAAAATCATCGGGGAAAGGAATAACTTTCAGACCGCGATAATTTTCTACGCACTCTTCAAACCAGTCCATTGAAACAAAAAACATATTTACCACTCCACTACTAAAACAAAATGACCATTGCACGGTGTTATATAACAGTTATAACCTAAGCTATGATAATACACAACAATACTGCGGCGAAATTCTACATCCTGCGCTCGTTCATCATCACAAGGAAAAAGCTCGACCTTACAACGAAACTTCATACGCTCTGCCGCAGCAATAATCTCTTCATTGATTTTATCTTCTAGCTCTTGTGGAATATCATACTCATATTTATAAAGAGTATCATATACCATTGTGCGGGCATCGTTAGCAATCATAAAATACCTTTCTAAAACATTGCGCGACAAGTTACAACTGGGCGACCTTGCCAATCGCGCATACAATCTCTATTAAACCAAGTATCACAAGGGCGATACTTAGGCTCAAACCAAGGACAATTAGGACAAGACGCACGCAATGGTGCGATGCTGCCCGTATGCCGCATCCATGCACGGCATACGTCTCCATGAATACATGCGGCCATTACTCATGCTCCTTACGATAACGCTCGGCATCTGCCGCCGTTGCTAGAAAATATTCATGCTCATGGCTGGGCCAATTATATTCAACAAAGATACCCATTGAGCGTAGAATGGACTGCGCACCGCGAAGCTGCGTCTCATAACGTTCACGATTCTCATAGAAAGCCTTTAGCTCACGTTCAGACTTGCTCTTTACAGAAGTGCTGATAATACTGCGCTCAATGTCTTTCGTTGTATTGAACCAGCTTAGAACGCTCTCCTGCTGGTCTTTTGTAAGATAATTATAATGTTCTGGATAATCAAATGTACACGTATCTACTCTTTCATTACTGTAATTGTAGACTCACTACCGAGTCTATGTCCTATAATTGCATTATACCCAAGTTTCTGCAAGATTATACATATATCTTCACATTCTTTTTGTGGCATTTCATATACGCAATATTCAAAACCAATAGATGAACCAGATGTTTCTTGCTCTTGGATAATGTCTAAGATGCGTTTGAGGTCATATATAGTATCTTTTTCCATAATCACAAATTTATTCTTTGCTTCTTAGTTTACGGATACGCTCTTTAATTGAATTAAATACCAAAGAATCGCATCTGTAATCAATGCTGCTTGAGTCAATAGTGCAATCACAGCACATCCCAGACTTGCTATAGTAGCAACAAGAGTCATTGTTGGAAATACATTTATCTAAGTCCTCTTCTAGCTTCTTCCAGCTATCCGGCTGTGTAAGATACATTTGTGAAATGAACCTTCTGACACCATTCTTGTACTCGACTGTCCATTTGCTATCGGTAGTTTCACCGCTCAGGTCGTAAATGAATTTTGCAACATCCCACTGATTTCCATATTCGTCATATAGTGTCTTTGTGTCTAACGGAACCTCTTTACCTTCGGCATCTTTGGGTAGTGTGATTTGAATTGCCATTTAATCTCCTTTTACACAATCATATACTCGTCTACAAGACCCTTGGCCTTAGCGCGAGCAGGCATATAACGACCAGCCCACATGCGCTTGATAACATCATCAGGTACACGTTCAACACCTCCGCGCTTAGCATTCTGCGGCAAAGCGATGTCAAGACCACGGTTGAAGTACACAAGGATAATCTTGTCGGCGTTCTTGCCGCAATTCTCAACGGTCTTGCGAAGCGACTTCCAAGAAATATGAGTAGCATCTGCAATAACATTAATATCATTGCAAAGATTGTCGTTAATCTGACTATAGAAACCCTTAATAACGTCACTCTCATACTTAAAGTAATCCGTAGAAGGAAGAAAATCAGGGTCATTTGCCATATACTCAAAGCGAATATAATCACGAGAAACAATTTTGGCATTAAGTTCGGCGTAATGCTCATGCGCCCAAAACGACTTGCCGCACCCGGGAATTCCTGCTAGAACATAAAGGTTAGCCATATTTATCTCCTTCTTTTGGCTTAATGTCTAATCGTAAAGTCGATGTGCTTTTCTTGCTTTATCATATTCCTGCTTTGGATTATATTCATCTTGGCATTCATGTGTTAAATGCCAAGATTTACATATTTTACATTTATATGGGCGAAGAACTTTAGAACTATTAACAAATACAGTCTTTGCCGCACACAATGCATCATATCGACAGGAATACTTTCTCTTTGATTTACAAGTATCTATGTTTTTATACCTTACATGAACGAAGCGATTACAAAGAAAACTTTTATCGTACAACTTTGTTGTATCTTCAATCATTGGGCGAGTATCATTATAGTATCCACAATCAACTTTGCTACCATGTTCTTTAATTCTATTTTGACATACGGTACAAATGAAAGTAGGCATTTTATATTCTTTCTCTTGGCCTTTTCTTTAAATATATTATATCATTTTGAATTGCCGTCTGTCAATAAAAAAATAGGGTAACTTCTATAAAAGAAGTTACCCTACATAATGTGTGGAGGAAGTGACTGGTGACGCTCCAGATTCCCTGTTAAGGAACACATCGCTTTCGAGGCGAGTCCGAACGCTGGTTCGATTCCACTTCCTTATGGCGGCGGCGCTCTGCTTCCTAGTCGTTGCTCATTTCGGTCGCTGCTTTAACACCACTGCCAATATGCGGCGTTGCCTATTCTACCGCAAAAGCTGTTTTCGGCACAGCTTCAAAGCCACCGCCAATAGGAGCGTGGAAAACTCGGAGATACCGAGACTCGAACTCGGAATGGCTTTCACCACGACACCTTAGCAGGGTGCTGCGCTACCATTACGCCACATCTCCATATATAAACAGCATCAGACCTCTCTCTGTCAAGTTTCGCTATAAAGAAGCGCTGCGAGTTATCATTATTCTGTATCTAATGCTGTTTTAAACAGGTATGAGCGGCGTAAGAGATTCTAACTCTCACCAAAGGCTTGGAAGGCCTGTATGCTAACATTACACCAACGCCGCATATAAGGTGTCCACGGGTAGAATTGAACTACCGACACGCAGATTTTCAGTCTGCTGCTCTACCTACTGAGCTACATGGACATGTTGGCTTCTCTATTATGACTCGAACATAAACTAACGGAACCAAAATCCGTTGTGCTGCCAATTACACCATAGAGAAATTTTTGTGCGCTAGTGGAGATTCGAACTCCAATCTCAAGAACGTCACCTTGCAATTTTGCCAGTTAAACTACTAACACACTCTCACTAGTGGTAATTTTAAGGATAATTACGAACCTTTTAATCTAAAGCTAGCTAGGCTTTAGAAATTTGAAAATATAGGGTTAAGCTATTTCCTATATTTTCTATATAACTAGTCGAACGTAAGAGCCGTATTTAACCAGTTTTAAACTACCTCGCGTCTATCACGTGAAGGTTGGAGTCGAACCCACATCTGCTCTATGCTCGATTTGTTAACTATATTATATAAAATTATTTGGCGTTTGTCAAATTAATTTTATAATTAAAATGGTGGCTCGCCTGAGTCTCGAACTCAGAACCGTCAGATTAAAAGTCTGCTACTCTACCAATTGAGTTAACGAGCCATATGCAATCTAGCACGCTCTGGCGGTAGGGGACGAACCTACAACATTTTGATTAACGGTCAAGCGTTCTACCAGCTGAACTACACCAGAGTGTACTAGATTATAGGTTAATTATACAATATTTATACGCAATTGTCAAGGAAAAAGTTAGAGGTACGAAATGAAAGAGTTGAACTTTCATCTTCCCGTTATAAGCAGGATGTCCTAACCGTTGTACGAATTTCGCATTACTGTAACTGCTTTTTAAACTATTGGTGAGACTTTAGCCACTTCTGAACATACCAAAGCTGCCGCATCCACCACCAATATCATCTTGACCAGCTGGGTCAAATGTCCTTACATTATAACCCTTTTCTAAGAACTTATTCTGAAACTTCTTAATAACATCTAAGTTTCTAAACGCCGCATCTTTCATAGTTTCATCAGACGCGCAAACTACACTAAAAGTAAAATTAAAGATTACAGGAGAAAACAAGTCTGTAAGTTCTTTGAAATTTTTATCTCCATTATTAGTTCCATCAATGCAATAATTTAAGAACGGATGCCTACCTGTCTCTTTCCACCAGATAGTCCCAGCATCTCTAATCTTTTGAAGATTCATCTTCTTCTTAAATGGAATTAATACATTTCTCTCTGTATCATTGGACTTATGAATAGAAAATTGCAAACCAATTTTATCTATCTTCTTAGATAGAGCAATCATCTTTGCAAAAGTTTCATCATTATCGCAGCCAATAGTCGAAAGTAGTAACTGAGCATTACTAAACTTTTTATGAAGATTGACAATTGCTTTTTCAACTTCTGCCCAATTTAACATAGGTTCACCCATGCTCATAAACATAAACTGTAGCTTGTTACACTTTTCGTTAATGTCATTGATTAGACCTTTATCAGTTAGAACAATTACAATCTGGTCTACAATTTCATCAGCAGTAAGATTCCTAACAAACTTAGAACCTGTGCCGCAAAAGCGGCATCCAACAGGACAACCACTCATAACACTACAACAAATTACAGTTCTATCATAGTAACTATTATATTTATATAGAACCGCTTCGGCGACCATATCTTCTTTCGTAAAGACATACTTCCATACATCGCCAGAGTTTCCTTCAAAAGTCTTAAAATTCATAACCGCTACTTTCATTTAGCAATCTTCGTCAAAATAATAGTCTTCTAGCATAGCGGGAATGCCGTCAAGCAGCTCATTCTCGCCAAGAGTCTCTAAAGCAACATCAACCAAGTCGGCATCGTACATATCATAAAGCAGGTCAAGATATGCGTCACGGTCAGATTTACTAATCTCCATTGTATTCCTCTTCGTCATACTCTCCATCATTGCACATCCAATCATTGACGCATACCTTTTCAGGTTCATCTTCAATCAGATGCTTGCGGCAGATGCCTAGATACCAAAGGTCTATTGACTCATAATATTTGCAATTGCCGCATATATTAGTAGCTTCAACCATTGTTTCTTCTTTCTCTTGGTTTCTTTAACTATATTATAGCATATCTTTTAACCAAAAGTCAAGAAAAATTAAGTATAAAATTCGTTGAAATCATTAATCCAATCCAAGAGAGCTAAAGATGTAAGTGGAGCCATGTCCCATAACTGCTCAGCACAATAAATGCTAGTATGAGAAGGATTCTTTTCCATAGCATTTACAACAAGCTCATGAAAAACAGCACGGTCAACCTTTTTAAGTTCATCGACAATCTTCTCAATATCTTTCTGCTGACTAAGGTACACAATGAAATCAAGAATCATAGCAGTCATTTTATTAAGATGCATACTACACATTTCACTCATATTTCTGTCTCCAAAATTCACGTGCGGCCATTCGTGCTTTACGACATTCAGGAGAAGAATCATTCTTCCCTGTTTGCTGTAAAACATACTCTTCAATAAAATCATAACTACTTATATCAGCGACATTTTTTACAAACTGAGGACAGCATGTAGGCCACCAAGCTCCAATACGGCCAATTCTATAAAAGCAAGAGCCAAACTTCTCATGGCGCTTACCTTTTGAAGTAACATCGCCTAACCAATGAACACATTCGCCGCATGTATGGTCAGAGTTTACATCACAAAAAAGAAAACAAGACTCGCCAATAGTATCATGTAGTTGGTCTTTGCAGACACAATGAAAATAATCTTTATCGCCCCAGCGTTTCTTACCATACTTATGCTGCGGACAATGGCTTAGACCTTCACATGAGATTTTATATTCATCGTTAGTCATGCTTCTCCAATTTAGGATGAATTGCCCATTCACCGCATCTATCCCCGCTTTGCGGTGAAGGATGCACGGTGCGGACATTATAATCATAGTCGAGGACTACTTGCGGAGGAAAGCGATAACAACTTTTCTGACGATAGTACATGCAATTGCTACAGATTCTTTGGACTTTATGTTTAACTTCCATTAGAACTCAACAATCTTTGTTGCTTTATCTTCTGCATCCATGAACCACTCTTCTTTTTGTTTAGAATATGGTTCAATAATAAATCCTCCTTGACAATCCTCATGAGAAATGGACACACCATACTTGCGGCACAAGTCGCAAACTTCCTCTTTAAACTCAATAACAGGATTCATTATTACTCTCCAAGCTCAATCTTTTTCTGTTGAACATCGAGCCAAATATCATGAATATTGACAGGAGTAAGGTTATTCGTGTCAACGCCTACGTGATACGTCCAATCAACAAGACCCTTTGGAGCCGCATCATGGACATGACCATACAGAATAACATTGGCGCTGTCTCCACGTATTTCCTCGGGACGCTCGTGAATCATAATGAAACTGACATCATTGTAATCAAGACAAGATACCTTGTTTTCAATAATCCAGCCGAGCTTTTCCATTTCAGCAATGCGTTTTTTGGTATCATGATTACCGGGAATCACATGAACCTTTCCATTGAGACGAGAACCATATTTAGCTACAGTCTCAAGCGGTCCCATGAAGCAATCACCAAGATGATAGACAGTATCATCAGGAGATACAACGGAATTCCAGTTTTTGACAATAGCTTCATTCATTTCTTCAATCATGTCAAACGGACGCGACTCTGGACAGAACTTAATAATATTCTGATGTGAAAAATGAGTGTCACTTACTACAAAGGTGCTCATTGAATCTCCTTTCGATTTCTTAAATATATTATAACATAATATATAGCCAATAGTCAACAAAAAAATAGGGACTCAAAAGAGTCCCTATAAAATATCAATGTGTGCGGAAAAAGTTTCTTCAGTGTTGGATGGTCATAAAAATTGCTATATGAAGTAACTGAATAATAATCACGCACATTTGCGTCTATATAGCTCGCACACTATATAGGCGAGAAAGGGGTTTACAAATAACGGTAAGGAAAAAGTGTAAAGAGTATAGGTGGGGTTGCCTCTTTCTAATGAAAGCTGCTCTTATTTAAACATATAACGAAGTAACTCTTTACTAATCACTCGCCGCACAAGAGAAAGCGATACGGAAATAGGTGTTTCAGTTTGAGTAATCAGCTCAGAATGGAGATTTGAAGTATCTGAAACGTTATCACGTATCGCCTACTTTAATAAAATAAATGCGGAAAAGATAAAATCAGTTTAAACGTGCAACCGACACAGAGCTGGAGTCGAACCAGCGAATACATTTTTCCAGAATGAAGTAACTGATTTATCATCACGCATTATGTTAATAAATGTGGAAAAGTTAGATTCAGTATTACAATACATAAACCCAAACATACGAAGTAACTGAATCTTAATCACGCATCTAATAATTGTCTGGTGCCGCATCTAGGTAACGCTCCTAGCCAGTCATAGACATGGAATTTACAGTCCCACCCTCGTCTTTAAAGGATTACTGCGGCGTACTGGTGAAGAGATTTGAACTCTTACGGGTCTAAAGCCCAACTGATTTTGAGTCAGTCATGTCTGCCATTCCATCACACCAGCGTTTTTAATTTGTCTGTTCCTGAATCCCAAGCTGGTCAAAAAACTCGTCTGGAATAAACTTGTCATCCAAAGGCTGGTAGTCTTTCCAGATAATTAGAGGATACCAAGTCTTTGACCACTCGGTAAATTCAGCAAATTCATCATTATATCCAAAAGCAACAGCGAAACCAAACCAGCTTGGCTTGACATGCGGGAAAGTCTTTTTGATAATTCCCTCGTTGTCAACAAAATCGCCGATACGACCGCAAATAGTACAAACATTCCTATAAGCATAAGTCCATGTGCCAGCATACTTATCAAAGTAATTTATAACAATACTCTTATCGTAAGTGTGCTTATGATTGGCTTTCTTCACTGTCTTTTTCTTTTTACGAGCGGGAGCATTGGCCGCATCATCGGGAATATAAGCATATTTAGTTGCCAACACTTCACCTTTATAGGAATACGAGGACATCAAAGCTCCTTTTTTTACTTTTGGATAAATTGAATAGCTATCTACTCTGCTGGAATGGTAGGACTCGAACCTACAACAATGCGGTTAACAGCCGCAGGCTCTACCATTGAGCTACACTCCAGCAGGGTAGATAAGCCACGTTTTGTTCTATTGGAGTGACAGGACTCGAACCTGCGACACGTTTAGTTAACAACATTCTACCAACTGAATTACACTCCAATAGAACGAATTACTTAGACAAAAGGATGTTATGAAGGTAGTTGTCTGCATCTTCAAACGTATCGAAGTCTTTGATTATCTCAAAACGAACAGTAGAGCAATCGGTGTTGACACGAATTGAATAGATGCCGCAGGTCTTTTCACGACAAATGACGAACTGCTTCATAACAAACCTCTTTCTCTCTTGGTCTATATATATTATATAATATTATAAACCAAAAGTCAAGAAAAAATATGCGGAAAAATTGGGGTCAGACTAACAAATGCAGCGTACCGCATTTAAAATATACCATAAAATCTTCATGAAGTAACTGAATCCTCATCACGCATAATAAATAAACTTAATTAGGAAAGAATGACACCCTGCTTTGCCTTGTTAATCTTGCGGCGAAGTTTGCGCATGATACCTACATTCTCTGAGTTCTTACCTTTACGATTGATAAGCATCTGATAACGCTGTTCCATCGTCTCGATTGACTGTGCCATACTTTCTTACCTTTCTCTTGGTTTGCTACACTAGAAGAAAACAAATGGTCAAACCTAACAGCGTACTGAGCATTACACTTTTGGGTGTTGGCAATAAGCCGCATGGTCACTGGTTTGTTGACGGTACTGTTGACTATCCTTTTTCCCTTTTCTTCTAGATATATTATATCAAATTATTTAACTGTTTGTCAAATAATTTTTTATAACAAAATTGGTCGCGAGGTGCCATTGACGCTATGGCTTAACAGAGCTTATGAGACTCCGTGAGATACTGACCTCCCACCCGCAATTAAAGTAGTAGTTTTCACATCTGCCGAGGTTTGAAAACTACCAAAATATACCAGATTCCTCTTCCCCTAGGCGCTTCTTTTCAAGTATGCGCTGGCCCGCATTGTCTACGGCTACAGAGACGGCATATATAAAATCTTGCAAGCAAGATAATATAATCACGTGGACGGTTTCAAACTGGGAAAACCGCCAACCCTTTAATCTATAATCCCTGCAAAAGACTATAGAAGTCGGGAGACATTTACCTTGCAGCGATAACCTCTCCCCAAGCATTGGATATAACATAATCGCTAGGTGCTATTCTCACCAATTAGACTAACCGCCGTTAACTCGGCCTGTCCGGGAGTCGAACCCGAATCTTCACCATCACGATTTGTTAACTATATTATATAAAATTACTCGGCGTTTGTCAAGTAATTTTTTTAACTGGGCTGGCTCTGAAAGACTCGAACTTTCATTAATGCGGTCAGAGCGCACTTTCCTATTCCGTTAGAAGAAGAGCCAAAAAGTGGGCAAATTTATATAGCGACTGCCCAAACCGCTAAATTGAATTGGGATATAAGCACAGACGAGTTCAAAGTTCGCTCTACTATATCACTTGGAGAGTGTCTAAGATTAGCACTCTGAGCAGGAAGTCAGATTTGAACTGACGTGTTCGTAAAGAAGCGGGCTTACAAGACCCGTGCCATCGACCGCTAGGCGATTCCTGCTCAGAATGTTAAAAGAAAAATGAGCCTGCAATACTCTAGAAATCTTGCAGGCTCTAACACCACTATTACAATATAAAAGTTGCGCAACAAAAATTATAACTTTTTGCCCAGAACTTTTATCTTGTAACTAAAGTTATTATACCATATTGGTATAACGTCTGTCAAGAACTTTTTTAGCTGTCAAACCAATAGACAACAAGAATATCTTGCGGAGTTAGATAATATGCTCCTTCAATGCTACAATAACGCTTAATGTCTTCGATGAAATCACCGACACTATCTTTAAGTTCATTGTTAGAGGAATGACTTCCGAGCATATCATTAACTGCATACTTGTGAGAGTCAATCATATTATAATGGTCAATAATATCAGCAAGCGTGACAACATTATATCCATATGCGCAACTCTCTTCCCAGTCTTCCCACTCTTTGAGAATCTTTCGCGGCACAAGACCATCATACTCAAGATATTTACCGATAGGATGGTCAGCTTCATCTACATATACGCGTCCATTACCGTCCATGAGCCAAGAAAACAGCTCATAATTGCGGCCACAATAAGGGTCTGCATACTCATACGAAACAGCACCGTCGTTGTCATACTTAGTATACAGCTCTACTGGATAATACTCTTCACATCCGTTGTCCTGTGCGTATCTACTAGTCTTCCTAGCAAGATAAACATGAATGTCCTGTCCCATACAAAGCTCCTTACAGCGTGTCCCTGTTATATACTTGGCAGGAAAGGTTTAAGTCCATAAGATTATCGTAAATATCATTCAGTCGATTTGCAATGTCCGCACGAGTGTTGTTCTTGCACGAACGACCATTGAGATTTTTAATCTCGTTTTCCAAGTCACTCAGCTCAGAGTTGATGGCATGTTGTACCTGGTACAAATCATCACCAATAAGGCCTTCAACGCCAGTTGCGTAGTTCGTATTGTGATAATTGAAAAGCATCATGGACTCTAGTTCATCATAGTTGAAGCCGTTCTCTTTCAAGCAAACGTCCAAGTCGCGCTTCGAGTCAATATTGTAATATTTATCTTTGACAAACAAATCCATGATACCTTCCTCTCTTTCTTTAACTATATTATATAACTTCTTAAACCTCTTGGCAAGAACTTTTTTTAACCAAATAGCTTTAGCAGACGAGCGAAATCTTGGTCAAGAAGAGACTCATAGGAAGGACGGCTTGTGCGAACAGTCTTTGCATCCTTGGTATCATTTTCAATTTCCTCAATCTGCTTCTTGATTTCCTCAGCCTGAGACTTTAGGTCAGCGAGCTTTGCTGCACGCTCTTCGCGCTCCTTCTTAATCTTCTCAGCCTGTTCCTTATCCTTCTTCTGCTTGCGGCCATTGGATACAGTCATAAGCTCGCGCGTAAGAGTGCTAGTTAGTTCATCAATAACCTTCATAGCATCTTTGCCACTAGCTTTATGGTCTAGGTCAAGACCGTCAGAATCAGTTACATGAACACCAAAGTCTACGACACCATCCTCATTTGCTGTCATAGCTAGATTAAAGTTTAAACCATAAGATTCTGCCATTTACCATTCTCCTTTTAATTCTTTTGTTGCTTTAACTTCGTTAATATTATAACAAATATTTTTCTAGAAGTCAACTATTTTATTGAAAATATTTTAGTACCAACCATGAGATTGCCAATGTGCAGCCGCATTTTCCCAGCTACCATATCTATTTGATACATATTGTTCAGCAACCCTGTCTTGATTTTCCTGCGACAAGTCTCCATTCAAATAGGAAATATCAAGCTGATATGCGCCATAGTAGCGTCCATTGGTGGCACTATAGCTGCCGCCACTTTCTTTAGAAACAATGAAGTCGCGCGCTGAACCATTCCAAGAGTAATCAGCATATGAATAACTTGGAACGCTATACGAGCTAGATTGCTGATTCTGGTAGTTTGCCTGCGCAGCCGCTTTAGCAGCAGCTTCTTGAGCCGCACGTTCTTCTGCTTCTTTCTTCTCTTGGAGTGCTTTCTGTTTCTTATCTGCACCATACTGTTTCCAGCTATCAAGTCGAGCCTTATACTGTTTTAGTTCTGTAATAGTGTCGCAAACAGATTGCTTCTCCATAATATCTTGAATCTCTAAAATATCATTCTGTTCAAGATAATCTCCGTAATTTTGAATAATATATATGACTTCATCAAACTGTGAGTCTTTCATATTACATTTATCCACTAGCCATGTCTGAGCGTTATCGTACCCATCTTCCTTATATGGAATCATAGCATCAAGTGTAGTTGTGCGTACTGCTGCATTTGTAATTTCGTCATTAACGATAATTGCATTTGCTTCGTTTACACAAAAAGCATTTGTCACGCCAGCGAGTGCCACTACGGATAAGCACATAGCCAATGCTTTCGTTTTGTTTTTAATGAATTTCATTCGGATAATTCCTCTTTCTATTCCTATACGACAAGACGATTGCTTAAAAATATATAAAAAATGTGGGCAAATGATTATAATCTTTTGCCCAATTAGTTAATTTGTAAAACGGATTTGCTTTTTCTTTAAGACCTCGCCAAGAGACAGAAAATCTTCACACTTATTACAATGATTTGATAGACGCTTGCAGCAACGGCGTTCGCAGTCAATCTTACTTGCGGTGAAACTTGGATGGATTGCATCACAATGAAAGCCCATATCTACATCTTCATTGATTTCGCTCATTTGACCATGCCAATACTTGTTAATAAACCATGCGCGATATAGAACATCAAACTTCGCCCAGTCATACGGCAGGCCGCATTCAAATTCAAAAACATCAAAATATGGATTGATAATATCCATATCTTTTGGCATGAAAATTGGAGCCTTTGGATTGATACCACGGTCAAGTGTCATTGACGGCACCTGATTTAAGATTAGCCGCATTTGAACGTTATTCTCTTGGCAAATGTCATGTACATTCTTTAGATTATAACATAAATCATCAGCAATATATACATCAGATACACCTAGATTGATAAAAGATTCAAGACAAGAATAAGTTGGAACCTTCATATCTTGATTAAAGAAAAATTTATATGAGTTCTCTTTAAGTTCTGCGGCCTTTGTAATATCTGTTGGCGCTACGCGGATATAAATCTTGTCTGACACCTTATTAATTGACTTGACTGTAGGCATATGAATACCTTCTGGGAATTCAAGATTGATACGAGTATCCTCATACTCCTGCACAAAGTCAATAAGGTCTTCAATTGAATTGCGAGATTTGTAAAAGAGAATGTTAAACTCTTTGACTTCATCATTCAATTCGCCATTCAATTGAAATGGAATTGCCAATTTAATCATATATCATCCTTTCATAATAACCTATTTTATATTATATAACAAAAAAGGGCAATTGTCAAGAGACAATCACCCTAAAAATCATTAAAGATATACGGCCAAACGATTCCACAACCATTGCGGCAAATCAGAAGTCTCAATCTCATAAGAATCCAAGAGGTCATAGACAATATCAGCAGAAGCCCGCCCATCATATTCAGTTTCAATAGTCTGGATTACAGCATCGACCTTCTGCTCCATTTCTTCCTCAGAAGCAAGAAGCATCATGGGATTGCCCACAGAATTATCCATGTGCAGCATTGTTAGTCCTCCATCAAAATGTCGGCAATCTTATACATATCTGCGTAAACTCGCTCTACGTGCACGCCATAGATGTTGTGAATCATATCAATTGCACCATCAAGATAATACCCGGAAATATCATCATGATACCCGGAAATATCATCATGATGCTCAAGATAATAGTTTGCAAGGTGCAGAATAGCAGTGTTATAAGAAGCCATCATATCTTTTCCTCTCTCTTGGCTATACCATAATTATAGCATATGATATAGCCAATCGTCAAGATTAATTTTCAAACCAGTTACGCAACTCGATTACCGAAGGGCAAGTTTCTCGACCTTGCTCGCGGCACTCTTCCACGAACTCAGGAATTGCATCCATAAGACGAGGTTCAAATGCCAGCTTGGTCTTGATATTTTTGATAGTCTCAATATCACGTCCAGTCCAAACCTGCTGCAAAACTCCACGAGCCTGTTTCCAGTTCTTGTACCAAGGGGTCTTATATTTCACCATGAATCCGTCTGCATCCTCGAAGACAAAGCCCTCGATATATGCACGTGCGGCCCACTTGTCAATGAAAGATTCAAACTCCTGCCAGTTAGCAATGACTTTGCTAAGAACCTTGCAATAGAATCCAAAATGTCCAGCTACATCAATAAGGGTATAGTACCCCGCATGGCTATAGTTGAAATCATTGTACACCAAGTCCAAAAGCACGAGGTGAGGATGCGAATACTCAACGATATGCGGGTCATGGATTGGGTCAATGCACTCGAAGACAGCAGTGCAGTCATTCTTGCGCAGATATTCTGCGAATTCCTCCTGCTGTGCAGTGGTCAACGTCTTGTCAAGAACGTCACAGATATATCCTGCGAAATCTCCCTCATTTGTGCTCTTGGATGCGATGAACAGCTTACCGTTCTCGGTCGGGTCGGCAGAAATCATCGCAAGAAACCCGTTAGACTTGACATATGCGCACACGGGGAACACAAGATTCTCGCGCAGGCTAGCCATTTCAGTCTCAGGACGCTCTCCAATGTTAAAAAACTTGTTGTACGAACGTGCAACAACCTTATTATCTTTTACGAAAAGTCCGCGTGCCTTTACATTGATGGAATTCCATGCTTGGTTGAAAAAGCACTTGTTTGAGAAATTAAAAGAAGAGATTCCATTGGCAAGATGCTTCTCGCGCACAAGCGAGCTATTACGCAGCATATCGACTTCGTTCATTTATCTTCCTCTCTCTTGGTTTAATAATATTATACCATATATAAATGTGTGCGGCAAATATTTTTTTCTACAAAAAAAGGGAGAGGAACTAGTCCTCTCCCTTAGTAGCATTTTCTTCAAACTCCATGCGCTCTAACTTTTCCTTACGTTTTGCCTTATAAGTATCGTTTTTGCGCTGACGAATTAGTTTTGCTTTGTGGGAAAACTTTTCAAAAGTATCATCATCGCTATACTCAAGTTCGTCCCAGTCACGAATTTTCACAATAAATCCTTTCAAAGAAAAATGCTGTCTAATATAAGTCTGACAATCTGTCTGGTGGGCTATACAGAACTCGAATCTGTAACCTAAAGATTAGAAGTCTTTTGCTCTATCCATTTGAGCTAATAGCCCGTCAAACAGATTGTCTAGAACTTGTCTAATAAGTGATGATATAGACCTTGCGGCTAGTGTCGTGATAAATCTGCGTCACTTCTGCTAAAATGTTGTGCAGTACAGCGTCTCCAACAATCTTCTTAGCTTCATCATCGCCATATGCGAGAATAAAATGCGGAACAATTGCATCATATGTATCACGAACAGGAACGCGCTTGCCATTAACGAAATCTACAAGGGTAGTATACTGCTCACACCATACAAATACAAAATTCGGATTGAGCTTTGTAATGTATGAATTCATTTCCTTGTCAGGAATAATAATACAATTCATTACTTAAATCGCTTTCCATAATAATATGCGTATACAGAAAAAAGAAAAATAGAAACAATTCCTATAATTACAATCAACATGTTATCACCTTAGTAAAGTTCTTGAAAAGCCAAACCATTGTCATCTGTGTAATAGATATGGCGAATTCCTTTGTCTCGCAAAGCGTTAAGACATGCGGCGCAAGGAAAACTTCTGCCCATGAGAAGTGGCTTGCCGGGTGAAATACGATAAATATAAATATTTGCCTTGCTATAATTGATATTTATATCAATGCACTTTGGAATGTTTAGCAAACAATCCATTTCAGCGTGCAAATAATCATGAATAGGCTTTCCATTATATCTAAAAGTCCTATATTTGCGATTATACTTTTTCTGCAAAGGATTAGTCTTGCGACTATTATGACCAGTAGCAAGAACACGTCCCTTGTATGAGATTACCGCCCCGAGTTTGAAAGGTTCATATGTAGATTCCAGTGCCGCCTTTCGCGCCAAATCAAACATCTTCATATCATGCTTACTAAACTCAGCCATTTATTAAATCCTTTCACATCTTATATTATATATAATATCATAAGATGTATCCAGCGTCAAGAACTTTATTTCACCAAAGTAAAATTAGGATGATAACCAATCGACTTGCCGCACAAAGTCAACAAATTAACGCAGTTAGAGATAATACGCTCATACTCTTTAGTGCTATTGGCATTCTCCAATAGAGAGATAGAAGCGGCCATAGAAGTTTTTGCAAACTCTACAGGGCTTAACTCAATATAGATTTTTGCTTCTGGTGATAAATCGTTCCAATTCATATGACCGCATCCTTTCTTAAACTAAATATATTATAGAATAAAATAATTCAAAAGTCAATAATTATTTTTCATCGTATGCGGCAAAAGCATTTAGCATTTTAGTGATAAGAGCGTGCCTTACAACATCTGCTTCTGTCATGCGTACAACGCCGATACCAGATACATCTTTCAGACTATTGGCAAGATATTCAAGACCGCTTTCGCCTTTGGAATCTTGCTGAACCAAGTCGCCGCACAAGACAATCTTAGAATCTTCTCCTAAACGTGTGACTGCGAGCTTTCCTAGAATCGTATTCATGTTCTCTGCTTCGTCCACGAGAAGGAAAGTTTTATATAGAGAACATCCGCGCATATACCCTAGCGGCAACATTTTGATTTTACCCTTTTCAACATATGAATCAAGTTTCTCACGCCCGAGAACTCGTTCAAATACATCCATCATAGGAAGTGCATATAGTGAAAACTTTTCATCAGCAGTGCCGGGAAGTGCGCCTAAATCTGCTTCACCTTTTGCGGAAACCATAGGACGAGAGATAACAATACTATCTACATTCTTATTGATAAGCTGAGACAGCGCATAGCATACTGCTGTATAGGTCTTGCTTGCACCAGGAGGTGCGATACAAATAGTGATAGCATTGTGCCGCATACTATTCAGATATTCAAGTTGACCTTCTGTGCGTACTTTGATTTCTTTTTTACCATATTTCAAAATCGTGGTAGAAGAATCAGAATTATCAAAAATACCACCATCTGCACTTTGCTTGGCAAGAAGTCGCACTTCATCCGTACTAATATCATCCTTTGAGCAGGCAATTTCAATCAGCTTTTCAAACACCTCTTGGGCTTGATGGACAGATTTCTCTTTGCCAAAAATTACGATATTATTTTCTTCCTTAGAGCGTCCAAGATTAACACGAAGTGTATCGTCAATTTGCTCTTTTACTGCCCTTATATACCTATCTGATGGTCCTAGCACATTGACGGCATCAATACCACGAGGAATAGACACGTTAACTTGGATACTGTTGTTCAATAGAATCCCACCTTTAATCTAATACTAGTTCCGTATTCTTCTTATATCGCTCATAGTCCTCTTGCGGCACATCAAAGATAGTTAAAATACCAGTTTTGATATAAACTCCACCCATATTTCCATCACGTTTGATGCGGCTAAGAAGGTCTTTCCAACCTTCCTCAATAACTTCAACACGCTGTTGCTTTGGCGTTACAACGCAAGCCGTTGAATACTTACAGCCTTCATCGCCAGCAGTTTCACCGCTCATATAGAGATACTGTGTAGTTTGGCTAATATCTTCCTTATATGAACGATAAATTGTGACCATGTTATCCATGAGATTTCCGAGTACATAAATTTGTAACACTGGTCGAGTGTGTTTATAGTCGCATATAACTGTAGTAAGCCAATCTGTTAAAGTCATATCTTCACATTCAAATTCTGCACCAGCAGTATCCATTAGAAGAGATTCAATATCAATATCTTCTTCATCATCGTCTGTATTGAGGTCAATAGCTTGAGAAATATAATATTCAATTTCATCATACGAAATCAAATTGTCAAATTGTCCATAGAAAGTATATGGCACATCATTTACAATAGTTTTAATTTTGCAATAGCGCATATTAACCTTTCATCCTATAACGCCTAGAATATTCCATCATACAACACGCGGCCGCTTGTGCAACATTTAATGAACGAATGCTGCCATCTTGACGAATATAAATCATTTCATCACACTTGTCAATAATTTCCTGCGGCAAACCATCGCACTCACTGCCATATACAAATGCGGATTTCATTGGAATATCTGCATCGAAAATATTCTGAGGATTATATTCAGGAATATTATCTACAGCAAAGATACTATATCCAAGAGGATGAAGAATTTCAATGACTTCATCAAAATTATCCGCATGATATACACGCTCTACATGAGTGCTGCCAACCGCTCCCCTTCTGTCAAAACGCTTGCGGCCAACGACATAGGTTTCCTTTGCAAGAAAACAATTAGACGCACGAATGATTGAACCTACATTGAAACCGTGGTCGAGATTAATACAGATATTCACTAGCGGCATACGGTTAGGTTGAAGTGCCGCACGAATTTCCTCAGCAGACCACTTCTTATAAATGTCAATTACATTATTACTTGGCTTTGCTTCTGTATTTATACCATGTGAATACTGAGTAATCATAATATCCTTTACATATTAACCAGAATAGTAAGCATTAAATATCCATAGTTCTTATCAACTTTAATGTTGAAAGTAACCACATCTGCCTTTAAAATCGCGTCATGTTGTTCCTGTATCCATTCATTAAATGGAACAGAAGGAGTGCTCATTTCAGGAATGTTATACATCGCAAATGAAATATATAAGTTATTTCGCATATCATCATCAATAGCATCTAACAGACAATAAACATTCATATTTACCACTCAATCAATGAAAGCTGGTCAGTAAGGCGCTTGGACAGTTCATCATCTTCAATATAGAAAATATCTTCCTTGTCATTTACAAGATAATTAGAGATAATCTGCCCAAAACGCTGGTCAGGATACTGCTCCCAAAGGTCTTGAAACTTTACAAGAATATCATAGATTCTATTTACATCACGCATAATTGTTCCTTTCGAATATAAAATCAAGAGACTCCTACTGGTAACGCTCCAGTTTAAACATCTTTGCAGGGCGCTGCATAACTTTTCTGCCAAAGAGTCTCTTGACTTTATACTTGTATTATATTATATATAAAGTCAAAAGTCAATTAAAACATTTCAAGAAATGCCTTATAGATTTCAAAACGAAACTTCTCAAAACGTGCGGCAAGTGCAACATATGAATAGCCGCACACAAAAAATACATATAGTACAAACAGACAATCTGCCATTACTACTCCCTAGAATTAAACATAAGACATGCTACAGTGTAGCCTACAAAGAAACCAATAGCAAAACAAATCATTATTTCTTCTTCCAAATATTATCGCAGGTGTATGGAACGTTGTCAAGATTTTTCTGCTGCGGGCTTGCTTTAGAACGAATCCTTTTGGTTTCTAGCGCTATATGCTCCATATAGCATTTCCCAGCAATTGCCGCAACCACAAGAACGGTGATACAGACAACTGTAATAGACCCAATATCCATTTTATCTCTTTCTCTTAGATTTTATTTAAGTCCATTATATAGTAAAAAAGTCCCAAAGTCAATAGAAACTTTGGGACTAATTTATATTATTTTGTATTGACTACTGGCGTTGATCCTTGCGGCACAACTACAGTATTACCATTCTTTGACATTTCCTTTAGAGCATCAATGTACTCTTGGGTTAGAACATTATCAGTTAGAGACTCGTTGAGTACACGGTTTGCTTCTGCTTCTTTCGTAGCTTCAATAACCTTAGTCTCACCCTTAATCTTTGCAGTCTCCTGCTGGTTCTGAGCCTTAGCTTTCTCTACTTCTGCGGCCTGAGAATCAGCATAAGCATTGGTAATGGACTTAGCATAAGAAATATCCTGAACGCTTACCTGTTCAACAGTAAGACCAATCTTAGACCACTTCTTTTCAAGAGCCTTTTGGACAGCCTTGGTGTACTGAGCGCGGTCAGTCAGCATTGTAATGGTATCAAATTGACCTGAAACTTCACGTGCAACAGAACGGAGGTCATTAGCTGCGTAGTTCTTAGTAAAGTTTTCTTGAGTGCCATATTCAGTGTAGAGATACTCAGCTGTCTTCGGGTCAAGACTATAGTTAATCTGAATATCAACATTAGCAGAAGAGCCTGATTTATCATTTACAGTTACGCAAGGACCTTCAGCAGAACCACCATCATAGGAGTATTCTGTGTCTTTACCGTAAAAGTTGATTAGGTTATTGCGCGTATCAAACGTAATTACATCGTTCCAAGGTGCGGTAAAGTGAAAGCCTGCATCTGTAGTAGAACCAGCTAGATTGCCTCCAAGAGAACGCAGAACAACTACTTCACCTACATCTTGAGAATAGATACTGCTAATGCCAATAGCAACTAGACCAAGTACAACAACTACCGTTCGTCGTCCTAATGGAACTCGCTTTTCATGTTCATCTTCTTTGAAGAAAGATAGGCATGTGGCAATTCCAGCAATAGTAATGAGAATACCGATAATAAAAATAAGAATTTTAAACATTATAACCTTTCATCGTAGTTGATTTCAATATTTAATTGTAAATTAGATTGCCTTTAGTTGTCAATGATTGGCAAGATTTGCATATTATTTGTGCCGATAGCGTAATTTTGCTGCTCTGAAATAAATACAATCCTATCAAACGGTTCATTATCTTGCGGAGAAACCTTGCATCTATACATTTCTGCAATTTCTTTTTCGCTTAGACGATGATATTTGTCACGATTTTTATTACGTGCAACGGCTACATTTTGTGGAGTTTCAACCCAAACGCAAATTACTTCACAACCATTGCAATTTACATTATTGAAAAACTTATCTCGCTCAATACGATTTATATTGCGGTCATTCGCTACAACATAGCGATGTGATTTCAAAGCAATATTTACTGTATTATAGAAACGCTTGTCAACTGTGTCTGCATCTTCTGAATTATACATGCGGCAATTATCTCTTTTGATTGCCATACAGTCTTCATGTGAATCTTGAATTGTCTTTGCAAATACAGACTTACCACTCTGCGTTACGCCACACATTAAAATTAGCGTATGCTTCATTTTAGCCTACCAATAGATAGAATATTTGCTAATAGTAATGTCAATGCGGTCAACGCCACGGAAATAAGTTACTTGATAATGGTCATTGCGTGCCACCTGATAACCAAGAGACTCTTCAAGGGATGCAAATACTTCCTTCTGTGGATTGGTGAAGTCTTTCTCTGCGGCAGGAACGATGCTACCGCTCTGAACGATTTTTTCATAGAAGTCAGATACATGCGGATAGAAGTCTACACTATTCTTACCATCATTGGCTGCTTTCTCAATATCTTTCATTACAATATTGAAATAATTATATTTTTGAACTTGCTTGAACCGCTCTTCCCTTTTCTTCTTTAGAGCGACATAACGCATGTCACGTGCTTTTTCTGCTGTAATTGGTTCCATGTAATATCCTTTCTTTTATGTGTTGGCTATATTATAAACCATAATCATATTGTATGTCAATACTTTTTTAGAAAGAATTTTAATTAAAAATTTTTCTTGACAAAAGACTTGAAAATCATTATACTTTTAACTGGGTTGTTAAGGGGTTTACCCCTTAAATAT
>ULTD01074658.1_pt1 | contig 74501 bp, 78 predicted proteins | sample 1957321 | NCBI WGS metagenome assembly ULTD01 (sample SAMEA4835726, study PRJEB28245) | human gut metagenome | biome: gut microbiome; material: fecal sample | place: Denmark | collected 2008
AAAAAAAAAAAAAAAAAAGCACTATATTCACGCGTATAGTGCTTTTTTACACATAATTTTAACATTATAGAAAAAAGATGCTTATTCAGCATCTTCATTAGTTACTTCTTCTTCTACAACTTCTTCAACAATTTTTTGTGTATCAGTTGCTATATCATCATTATCCATAAGTTTTTCTTCTAACACTTCTTGAGCATCATCAGTTAAAATTGCTTTTTCAAGTTCAATATTGATATTATTATATTGACTATAACCAGTACCAGCAGGTATTAGTTTACCAATAATAACATTTTCTTTTAGACCTTGAAGTCTATCAACTTTACCATGAATAGCAGCATCAGTTAAAACTCTAGTTGTTTCTTGGAATGATGCAGCAGATAAGAACGAGTCTGTTTCCAAAGATGATTTAGTAATACCAAGCATAATTGGATTACCTTTAGCAGGAGTTTTTCCAGCCATAATAACTGGTTTATTACCTTCTGTAAAGTCTCTTAGAGATACTGCAAGACCTTCAACAAAGTCTGAATCTCCAGCATCTGTTATTCTTACCTTATTTATCATACGTTTACAAATGATTTCAATGTGTTTATCTGAAATATCAACACCTTGTAATTTATAAACTTTTTGAACTTCTTTTAAGATATATTCTTGTGCAGTAAGTGGGTCAGTTACAGCAAGTAATTCTTTTGGTGAAATAACACCTTCAGTTAATTTATCTCCAGCTTCAACTTCATCACCAACAGCAACACGAAGTTTCATATTGTAATTAGTTACGTGTTCATGACATCCAGCTTCATTTTCAATAGTAATTGTATGTTTACCATTGTTTTCTTCAATACCAATAACTTTACCAGTAACTTCCGCAATTGTAGCTTTTCCTTTTGGAATACGTGCTTCAAATAGTTCTTCAACTCTTGGTAGCCCTTGAGTAATATCATCACCAGATGCAACACCACCGGTATGGAATGTACGCATGGTAAGTTGTGTACCTGGTTCACCAATTGATTGAGCAGCCATAATACCAACAGCTTCACCTTTTTCAACTAAGTTACCAGTTGCAAGGTTACGTCCATAACATTTTTGACATACCCCATTATTTGATTTACATGTTAGAACACTTCTAATTTCTACCCTTTTAATACCAGCCTTAGTAATTTTAATGACAGCATTTTCATTAATCATTTCACCAGCTTCCACAATAGTTTCTTTAGTTTCTGGATTAACAATTTTCTTAGATGCGTATCTACCTAAAATACGTTCAGCAAGTGGTTCAATAATTGAATTATCTTTTTCATTTAATAAATCATATACTACAAGCCCTTGATGTGTACCACAATCAAATTCTTTAACGATTATATCTTGAGCAACATCAACAAGTCTTCTTGTTAAGTATCCTGAGTCTGCGGTTCTTAGCGCAGTATCGGCATCCCCTTTACGAGAACCATGTGTTGATAAGAAGAATTCAGACACAGACAAACCTTCAATAAATGATGATGTAATTGGAATTTCTACAGTTGAACCATCTGGTTTTGCCATTAAACCACGCATACCAGCAAGTTGGGTAAAGTTTGAAATTTTACCACGAGCACCACTGTTCATCATCATGAATAATGGATTATCAAAGTCATTTTCACTTATTGCTTTAAGTTCGTTCTTAACATCATCAGTTGCTTTAGTCCAAACTTCAATAACACTTTGATATCTTTCCCCATCAGTAATTAAACCTCTTTGATATTGTTTATTAATTTTATCTACTTTAGCTTTAGCAGCTTCAATTATTTCACCCTTTTTTTCACTTCTTACAACATCCGCAATAGATACTGTAATACCAGCGATAGTTGAATATTTGAAACCTAAATTTTTTAATTTATCAAGCATAATAGAGGTTTCAGTTGTTTTATATCTTTTAAATACTTGAGCAATTAATTGACCTAAAGTTTTTTGAACAAATGGAGTAACAAGTTCCATTTTAGCTATTTCTTCAGGTATGTTAGAACCCATTGGTAAGAAATACTTATCTGGTGTAATTCCTTCAATATTAGCCTTAGTACCTTCTTCTACATATGGGAATGTATCAGGTAATATTTCATTAAATTTAATTTTACCTACAGTAGTAACTAAGTATTTGTCTCTTTGTTCTTCAGTAAATAATTTATATTTAAATGAACTAACTGGAATAGCAATTCTGGTATGTAGAGTTATTTCTTTTCTTTCATATGCCATTAAAGCTTCATTAGGATTTTTATAAACATGTCCTTCATTAGGTTCTCCAGCATATTCAATAGTTAAATAACAATTACCTAGTACCATATCTTGGCTTGGTGTAACTATTGGTTTTCCATCTTTTGGATTTAGAATATTATTAGCACTAAGCATTAAGATTCTAGCTTCAGCTTTTGCTTCTTCAGAAAGTGGAATATGGATAGCCATTTGGTCACCATCGAAGTCAGCATTAAATCCTGCACAAACTAGTGGATGTAATCTAATAGCTTTACCACCAACAAGTACTGGTTCAAATGCTTGAATACCAAGTCTATGTAGTGTTGGAGCTCTGTTTAAAAGTACTGGATGTTCAGTAATTACATCTTCAACAATATCCCAGATTGATTCATCACGAGAATCAATAAGTTTTTTAGCACCTTTAATATTGTGAGCCAAACCTCTTTCAACAATACCATTAATTACATGTGGTTTAAATAACTCAATAGCCATTTCTTTTGGTAAACCACATTGGTGCATTTTAAGATTAGGTCCAACAACAATAACAGAACGACCAGAATAGTCAACTCTCTTACCTAATAAGTTTTGACGGAAACGTCCTTGTTTACCTTTTAACATACTAGATAAACTCTTTAGTGGTCTATTACTTGCTGCAGTAATACTTCTTCCTCTTCTACCATTATCAAATAATGAGTCAACAGCTTCTTGAAGCATACGTTTTTCATTTTGAACAATAATAGTTGGAGCACCAAGTTCTAGTAATTTCTTTAAACGATTATTTCTATTGATAATTCTACGATATAAATCATTTAAATCGCTAGTTGCAAATCTACCACCATCAAGTTGAATCATTGGTCTTAGTTCTGGTGGAATAACTGGTAACACATCAAGTACCATCCATTCAGGTTTATTACCAGATTCTTGGAAAGCAACTAAGCAATCAAGTCTCTTAACAAGACGGATTCTCTTTTGCCCAGTTGTATTTTCAAGTTCGCGTCTTAAATCTTCAACTTCTTTATCAATATCAACTTGTTTTAATAATTCTTTAATAGCTTCAGCACCCATACCTACTTTAAAAGTATTTCCATACTTTTCATAATAAGCACGATACTCTTTATCAGATAAAGTTTGTTTGACTTCTAAAGGAGCTTTACCTGGATCAATTACTACATAACTTACGAAATATAATACTTCTTCCAAATCTCTTGGAGACATATCTAGGACAAGTCCCATTTTAGAAGGAACACCTTTAAAGAACCAAATGTGAGAACAAGGAGCAGCAAGTTCAATGTGCCCCATTCTTTCTCTTCTTACTTTTGAACGAGTTACTTCAACTCCACAACGATCACATATGATATTTTTATATCTTAATCTTTTATATTTACCACAAGAACATTCAAAGTCTTTAGTTGGTCCGAAAATCTTTTCACAGAATAAACCATCTCTTTCAGGTTTAAGGGTACGGTAATTAATAGTTTCAGGTTTTTTTACTTCACCATAAGACCATGCACGTATCTTTTCTGGTGATGCAATACTAACTTTAATACCTTTAAATTTACTAACATCTATCATTATTCTTCACCTTCCCCATCATTTAAAATATCTTCTTCGATATCTCCTGGAAATTCAAGACTATCTAAATCTTCTTCTTCTTCAAATTCATCCTTGTATTCTTCTAGATTATCTTCAACAACTTCTTCATTATTAAGTTCATTTGTTGTAACATCTATTTCATCAATTCTAAATGCATCATTATCGTCTTCATCTTCTTCAATGTCTTTAAATTCTACAACATTATCATTATTATCAATAACTTGAACATCTAATCCTAATGCTTGGAATTCTTTAACTAAAACTCTGAATGATTCTGGTACACCAGCTTGATCAATTGTTTTACCTTTAACTAAAGATTCATAAACTTTAACACGACCTGTGATATCATCGGCTTTAACAGTTAAAATTTCTTGTAACACATGAGATGCACCATAAGCATATAATGCCCAAACTTCCATTTCTCCGAAACGTTGTCCACCAAATTGAGCTTTACCACCTAAAGGTTGTTGAGTAACAAGTGAATAAGGTCCTGTTGCTCTAGCATGTAATTTATCATCAACCATGTGATGTAATTTAACCATGTACATAACACCAACATTAATTCTATGGTCAAAAGCTTCTCCAGTACGTCCATCATGTAAAACAACTTTACCATCTGGTTCCATACCAGCTTCTTTCATTTCTTCAGAAATATCTTCCCAAGTTGCACTATCAAATACTGGAGTAGCATAATGAACACCTAACTTTTTACCAGCCATACCTAAATGTAATTCTAGAATTTGTCCGATATTCATACGAGATGGAACACCTAATGGATTAAGCATAACATCTACTGGTCTACCATCTGGTAAGTAAGGCATATCTTCTTCAGGAAGTACTAAAGAAATAACCCCTTTATTACCATGTCGTCCAGACATTTTATCTCCGACTTGAATTTTTCTCTTTTGAATAATATATACTCTTATAATTTTTGATACCCCTGCAGGTAGTTCATCACTATTTTCTTTAGTATAAACTTTAACATCATGAACTATACCACCAGCACCATGTTCAACACGTAGTGATGTATCTCTTACTTCACGAGTTTTTTCACCAAAAATTGCATGTAATAATTTTTCTTCACTAGTTAACTCTTGTACCCCTTTTGGAGTTACTTTACCAACTAGAATATCACCATCTCTAACTTCAGTACCAATTCTAACAATACCATGTTTATCTAGGTTCTTACGAGCATCTTCCCCAACATTTGGAATATCTCTTGTTATTTCTTCTGGTCCAAGTTTTGTATCACGACAATCAATATCGTAATGTGATATATGAAGTGATGTATAAACATCATCTTTTACTAATCTTTCGTTTAATATAACAGCATCTTCATAGTTATAACCTTCAAATGTCATGAACGCAACAGTTAGGTTTTTACCAAGAGCTAGTTCACCCATATCAGTAGATGGACCATCAGCAATAACTTGACCACGGCTTACAACATCTCCAGCTTTAACAATTGGATGATGGTTAATACAACTTGATGCATTACTTCTTTCATAGTTTGCTAAATGATATGTATCTTTACCACCAGCAGTTTTAACTATAATTTTTAAACCATCAGCGTATTCAACTACACCATCTGCTTTAGCAACAATAGTTGAACCTGAATCTCTTGCAGCAATACATTCTACACCTGTTCCAACAATTGGAGCTTCACAAGTAAGTAGAGGCACAGCTTGACGTTGCATGTTGGCACCCATCAAAGTTCTGTGGGCATCATCGAATTCTAGGAATGGAATACAACTTGTAGTAATAGCAACAACTTGACTTGGAGCAACATCGACATAATCGATTTTTTCTCTTTTTACATAAATTGTATCGCCATTATATCTAGCAACAACTTCATCATCAATAATTTTATTATTATCATCTAATTTAACAGCAGCTTGGCTAATAGCATGTCCTTTTTCTTCATCAGCAGTTAAATAACATACTTCATCAGTAACAACACCATTAACAACTTTATGGTATGGCGTCATAATAAATCCATATTCATTGATTTTAGCATAACCAGCAAGTGATGTAATTAGCCCGATATTTTGTCCTTCTGGTGATTCAATCGGACAAATACGACCATAATGTGATGCATTAACGTCACGAACATCCATACCTGCACGGTCACGAGATAAACCTCCAGGTCCAAGACTTGATAAACGTCTCTTGTCAGTAAGTTCTGCTATTGGGTTAATTTGGTCCATGAATTTTGATAATTGTGAAGAACCAAAGAATTCTTTTAAAGCAGCTGTAACTGGTCTAATATTAATTAATGTTTTTGGAGTTACAGTATCAAGTTCTTGAGTAGTCATTCTTTCACGAATAACTCTTTCCATTCTAGCCATACCAATTCTAAATTGATTTTGAATAAGTTCTCCAACTTGACGTACACGACGATTTCCTAAGTTATCTATTTCATCATCAAAACCAATACCTTTATGTAAACCTATATAATAATTAAGTGATGCATAAACATCTGGAATGGTTAAACGTCTAACATCAATGCTTTGGTCTACACCAATAATATTAAATGTTTTCTTATTATCTTCTGGGTCAACAATTTTAACAGTTTGAACACTTTTATAATCATCTAACTCTTCATTAACTAAAATATCTTTAACATTTAAGCCTTTTTCAAAATAAGGTTTTAATTTTTCTAATAATTCTTTAGTTAAAACGTCTCCAGATTTAGCAAGAGTTTTCTTACCAACAATTAAAGGTTCTGCTAATGTTAAACCTTCTAATCTATCTAACACATTTAATTTTTTATTAAATTTATAACGTCCAACTTTAGCTAAGTCATAACGGAATCTATCAAAGAATCTTGTAATTAATTGGTTCTTTGAAGAATCAAGTGTTGCAGGTTCCCCTGGTCTTAATTTTTCATATATTTCAAGTAAAGCTTCATCAGTATTATTAGTAGAATCTTTTTCTAATGTATTTTTAATATATTCATTATCACCAAAAACGCTTAAAATATCTTCATCACTAGATAAACCTAAAGCTCTTAAGAATGTTGTAACAGTTACTTTTCTAGTTCTATCAATTCTTACATATAAAACATCCCTAGCATCTGTTTCATATTCTAGCCAAGTTCCTTTATTAGGTATTAATTCTCCACCTAAAATGTGACGTCCATTCTTATCTATTTCTTTTTTGAAATATACACTTGGACTACGTACTAATTGTGATACAATTACACGTTCAGCCCCGTTAATAATAAATGTTCCTGCATCAGTCATTAAAGGCATATCCCCTAGGAATATTGTTTGTTCTTTAACTTCACCAGTTTCATGAATATAAAGACGTGCTTCAACCTTTAATGGAGCAGCATAGTTTACCATTCTTTCTTTTGCTTCTTTAATAGAGTATCTTGGTTCATCAAAATAATAATCACCAAATTCAAGTGAAATATTACCAGTAAAACTTTCTACTGGAAATAAGTCTTCAAATATCTCTTTGATACCTGTTTCTAAGAATTCTTTGTATGATTTTTTTTGAACTTCCAATAAATCATTCAACTCTAAAACGTTTTTCGTTTTCGAAAAACTTCTTCTTTCACGATAGTCACCAAATTTTTTAACTTTATAAGCCACGATATCACCCCATACACAATTTTTTAAGACTATTTTTTTCTTCGTTTTTATTAAAAAAATAAATACGCCACCAATATAAAATTGTAAAGCCTAATTCTTAATTTGTCAATCTATTTTTGCTCTAAATACATAAAAACCTTTATTTTTTTCCATTATTTCAATATTATAAAGCTCTTCAAGCTCTTTTTTTATTGATTTAGCCCCTTGGTCTTTACTTATGACAAACCATAGCTCTCCATTATCTAAAAGATGATTCTTAGCTCCTTTCAAGATATTTAACACTGTTTCTTTACCAGCTCTAATCGGTGGATTAGTAATTATATAATCATATTTATTTTTTACACATTCATAAGCATTACTTTCGTAAGCTCTCCCCTTTACTTCATTTAACTTAATATTTCTCTCACTCAAATGAAGTGCTCTTTTATTTACATCAACTAACTCTATATCAACATTTAATATCTTACTTATAACTATACCTAGAAACCCATAACCACAACCAACATCTAACATCTTAAAATCTCTATCATCTCTTGTTGTATCCAAGAATGTTTCCACTAACAATTTAGATGCAAAATCTACTTTATTTTTAGAAAATACTCCATTATCACTAAAAAATTCAAAATGCACATCTTTATAATTATATGTTAGTTTTCTTAACTCACTTTTTAAATTTGGATTGTTTGTAAAATAATGTTCCAAAGGCACTTTCCCCTTTTCTCGATATGAAACTATTATACAACAAAAACTTGCACCTAGTCAACCTAAAAATGCAAGTTTTTAAAATTTCTTTTAAAGCCACAACTACAGTTTAATATTTAACTCTATTCAAGTTCCATATCACAGATATTACTATTTACATTAACACTTTTATTTACAAATATTTTTTTATTATTACTACACTCCAAAATATTAAATTTTTCTAAACTATACTTCTTAGCAATTTCTTTATATTCTTTATCTTTAATACGTTCAAATTCTACATTTTTAACTAAATCTTCATATTTTATTCTCTCATCAATTAAAACATAACTTAATTCATAAATATTATCTTGGTCATATTTTATATTAATTGAACTTATTTTATAATAGTAATAATCTTTTTCTTTTACTAAATTACTTAATTTATTATCATTATTATTAATTATTTCAAAGCTATAACTATCATATAAACCACTTGGTATTAAAACTACATCCATAAGTTCTATAACACCATTTTGATACTCACTAACTCTTCCAATTACATCAATATAATCATATATTCTATACTTACTTAAATCATCTTTAGTTAAAACTTTAAGACTATTACTTAAATTAAAATTAACATACCCATTTAATACATCATCACTTTTAGTATATTCTGCCATTTCTATTACTTCATTACCACTTATTTTACTAACCTTACCATTTATTCTCACAAATTTATTTTTATATTCCTTAAAACTAGCTTTACTATCTTGTAAAAACTTATTTACACTTATTGTTTCAAGTAAATCATTACTACAAGCATAATTTTTATTATATCCATAATCTAAAATTAAATCTTTTTTACAATCATATACTCTATAAAATAAACTATTATATGTTTTTACATCTTTATTACTTTTTACTTGCAAACTAAATATTGGTACATATCTTAATTTATAAACTAATAATGTATCTAACCCTAAAGATACAACCAATATTATTAATGGCACTAATATTATTAAAAATATACTTCTTTTTTTCTTTAAACAAAAACTAATCATTATTAAAAGAATACCTATTATTAAACTAATTAATCTAAATATACTATAAACATTTATTATAAAAGGTACAATAACAAGTGTTAAGCCTAAACCTAATAACCAAATTAATCTTTTCTTCAATTTTACCACCTTAATAATATTATACACTAAAATCCAATTAAAAAAAAGTTGAAATTAATCAACTTTTCAATTTTACTAATTTAAAGCGTCTTTTAATTTGCTTCCAGCTTTAAATGAAGCAACTGTCTTAGCAGGAATTTTAATAGCTTCTTTAGTTAATGGATTAATACCTTCTCTAGCAGCTCTTTTTTTAGCACTAAATGTACCGAAACCAACTAAAGCAACCTTTCCATCTTTTTTTAATCCAGCAGTAATACCTGCGATTGTAGCATCAAGAGCACGAGCAGCATCAGCTTTAGAAAGTCCAGCTTCTTTTGCAATTAATTCTACTAATTCTGTTTTAGACATAATTTATACCTCCCATTATCTAAACATATTTTGTAGGAACATTGTCCTTACATATTAAGACTACCAAAAAATCTAAGTAAAATCAATAACTAATTTAAAAAAAATGCTTTTTTTATTAATTTTTTCTTCATTTTTACTTATTTTTGACATTTCATGGGACAAAAGGCTGCCTTAAAAGCCCATTTTCAGTAACTTCTAAATACTTAACTATACATTTTACATCTGGTTTTATATATATAACATCTTTATTATTTACATCCATATAAGCTTTAACTTTTGTTTTTTTCATAATTAATTCTGCCAATCTTCTTTTCTTTCCTAAACTTACCTTTCCAACATAAACTAACTTATTCTTTACTTTTTTACCTAAAACTAAACTAATTACATAACTATTATCTTTATTAATATAACCAATTACTAAAAATTCTCCAACTTTATAGTTTTTAATCTTTAACCAATTATTACTTCTTTCATTAACTAAATATTTACTATCTATTTTTTTAGCAATAATTCCTTCCATATCTAACTTTTTTATTGCATCAAATAACTTAATACCTTCACCACTTACATAAGTACACTTAATAAAAACTTCATTATCTTCATACTTACTAAGTAACTTTTTTCTTTCTAACAAACTCAAATTAATTAAATCTTTATCTTCATATATTACATCAAAACACATAAATACCACAGGATTTGTCTTACTTAAAAACTCAATAGTTTTCTTATTTTTTAAATGAATTCTTTTTTGTAACTTAGAAAAAGATACTTTATTATTTTGAAGCATTATTATTTCTCCATCAAATATTACATTACAATCAACCATCTTACATAAAACACTCATTTCTGGAAACAAACCGGTTATATCTATTCCATATCTACTTTTAATTACAATTTTATCCTTACTTACAAAAACTAAAACCCTTATTCCATCATATTTCACTTCATATAAATAATCTTTACTATCAAATACTTCTTCAACTTCTCCAAGAAGCATTGGTCTTACATCTTTATTCCACAAACTCATTTTGTATCCTTCAAGCTTTTTTCTAAAGCCTTCATTAAATCATTAATTTGTTTTTTATTACTTCTTTTAGTTTTTGTAATCTTTTTCCCATCTAACTTTTCATCAATAGCTTTCTTAATTCTATTTTGATATTCATCTTTATACTTATTTGGTTCAAAAACTCCTTCCATACTTTCAATTAATTTAATAGCCAAATCTAGTTCTTTACTTGTAATTTTAGTACTCATTTCTTTTTCAGGAATACGTACTTCTTCTTCAAAATATAAAGTTGTTAAAATAATTCCATTATCCACCAACTTTAATATTCCATAATAAAATTTTGGCCCAATCACAGTCTTAACTAATGCTACTCGCTTAGTTTTCTTTAATGCTTCATAAAACAAATTATATGCTTTAGACTTACCTTCTGTATTTAAAAAATAACTTTTTTCAAAATACCAAGGAGGTACACTACCTTCCTTAATAAAAGATATTACCTCAATTTCTTTATCCCAATCTGGTTTTAAATTATCAAGTTCAGTTTTACTAAAAACTAAATAATTATCTTTTTCAAACTGATAACCTTTTACAATATCACTTTCTTTTAAATCTTTCTTACATTTTGGACAATATTTAATATATTTAACTCTTCCCAGACATTTTTTATGTAATTGATTAAAAGAAGTATCATTATTTTTAATAATTGGATTTAACAAAACAGGAATATTTACTAAAGCAAAAGAAATATTAGAATGTATATTAGGCATTTTAATCACCATTTATATTATTTCTAATATTTCTTGTTTTATGCAAAATTACTTATTCTACTTCAGGTATACCACTTGTACGATGTGTATATTTTCCATTTTCTATAATTAATTCATCTTTTTTATTAAAAGAATCAAAATAATAAAATCCGCCACTAGCAACTTTAAATACAACATATCCAGCACTACTAATCCCATATGCATCTTCCACATTATATTTACTATCTACCCATTCTTTCCAAGTCATCCCTTCAATAGCATTATATTCTGTACCATTAATTGTAAAAGGAATTATATTAACTTTATCAAAATAAACATAACACTTATCTGATGTATTTCCAGACATTACAACTTTATTATTTTCTGCATCCCAACTTAATGTTGAACCATTTTCACATTTTGACAATTCAGTATTAAAAATATAACCATCTGTTGGCCATCCACTTGCAGTTGTTTTTTCATATTCTCCACTTCCTGATGCTGTTTCTAACATCATTGATATAGTTTCATTATACTTTTTATTTTGTAAAACATTTTCTAAATCATTATTATTTTTATTAAAGTATACCAAAACACTTATTATAATAATGATAAATAAAATTCCTGATAACATAATTCTTTTCTTCATAACGCACCTCACAACAACATATCTATTGTTAATAATATATTACAACACATATGTTCATAAGTCAACTTATTTGTTGTAATTAATGATATAAATAACATGGTGATAAAAATGTATTATACAGAAAGACTTAAATGGGTACGTGATTGTAAAAATATTACTCAAAAAGAAATTGCAGATTTTTTAAATATCAAACAACAACAATATGCAAGATACGAAAAAGGAGTTAATGCCATGCCAATTACATACCTAAAAGATATTTGCAAATATTTAGATGTATCAGCAGATTATATAATTGGTTTAACAGATGAAATGAACCCCTATCCAAAAGAAAAATGAGACGTTTTGTTCTCATTTTTTTATAAAGCTTTTATCTCTCTTTTAGTTTTATTTATCTTATTTTCAATATTTACTCTTTCTACAACAAATATCATTATAATAGCATTAACTGTAAATGAACCACCATAACTTAAGAATGGAAGTGGTACCCCAGTTAAAGGAATTAAAGCTAGAACCCCAAGTAAGTTAACTAAAATATGCAAAGTAAAATACCAAAATGTTCCGTACGCTAAAATTGAACATCGTAAGTTTTCACTTGTCTTAGCAATTTTTAATATTCTTGATAAAATATAAGCATAACCTAAAATAATGATTATTCCTGTCACAAGGCCCAATTCTTCAACAATAATTGGAAATATAAAATCAGTGTGTGACTCTGGCAAATACAAATATTTTTGAGTAGAATTACCAAGACCTACACCAAATAAACCACCATTATTAATTGCAATAAATCCGTTACAAACCTGATAACCGGTAGTTTCAGTATATCTAGAACATGGATTTTTAAAATTAAGTCTGCCCTTTTGAATACTACTTAAAAAATCATTACCAGAATAAAGGAATCCAATCACTAACAAAATAACAACAACTGAAAAAATTTTAATAAACTTCATAATATTATTTTGAACAACAGGAATACTTATAAATGTCAAAAAAACAATACCTGCAATAATGGCAGCACTACCTAAATCCGGTTGCATGAAAACTAAACCAATCACTATTGCAGCAAAACTCAAAGGAACAAAATACGCATATATATTTTTAACTTTTTTTAAATTTAATCTATTATAATAAATAGCCATAAAAATAACTAATATTGATTTAGCAAACTCACTTGGTTGTATTTTAAAGAATTTTAAATCAAACCAACTTTGAGCCCCACCAGCAATTTTACCTTTTACAAATAAAAGAGCCAAAGAACCAATAAGTAAGAAAACTAAAGGCCATGCTAATGCTCCATAATTTCTAGTTGGAAATCTTAACACTATTAAAAAACCTATCAAAAATGAAACAATAACAAATATTGCTTGTCTTATAAAAAAGTGATATGGTTGATATCCATAACGTACAACAGCAGTAATATTTGATGCACTATAAATCATAACTAAGCCAAAAAGTACAAATAATACAACCATTATAAATAAAGGAATATCCATCTTCGAAAATAACTTACGCATATTATCCACCTACATTAATATTACCATATTTATTAAAAAATTAAATAAATTTTTAAAAACTTGGGTTATTTTAATGTCAAAAAATCGTCATTTATAATAAATTATAGTAGATACAAAAAGGAGGTATATTATGTATTATTATGGAAATACCGGCTATTATGGCGGAGGATACGGTGCTCAAGGCGCTTGTGGAGCTCCTACATATGCTGGATACACTAGTGGTTATGGCATCGGTGCAGCTATTTGGATTGTATTATTCATTCTTTTAGTAATCATTTTAGGTGCTGGCTGGAGCTGGAACAACAATAACAACTAAATAGGTACTAAGTATAAAATTTTTAAAGGAAATGCCAAAAAACATTTCCTTTTATTTATTATGACTTAAATTAATTTCATTAATTGTAAATTCGCTAAAAAAGCGAAGATAAAAATATCTCCGCTTTATGGCTATAATAACTTTTTAATTTCAGAAGTTGATAAATGAGTTATTTTACTTATTTGTTCAAAAGAAAAATTTTCTTTCAACATATTCTTGGCGGTTTCTAGTTTTTCTTTTCTTTGACCTTCTCTTAATCCAAGGTCTTTACCTTCAAGAATTCCATATTCTCTGCCACGAATTTCCGCTGACTCTTCCTTTAATTTATCTCTATCAAACAAATTCATAACTTCTGGGTCACTAACAAAGCTTTTTACAATATCTACCGTGCTCATAAAAATCTTATCTCCTTTCGCCATATTTAAAGCCTCTTCGTAAGTTTTACAATTCATAAATTTTAGCCACTTAATACATCTTGACTTATTTATAGAATACTCTATTTTATCAGAAATGTCAAGTCGAAGTAAAAGTATCTCCAAGCCATCTTTAAGAAGTAATTTATGGTTATTTTCATTAACAAGTTCATACTTGTTTATAAGTTTGTCATTTACTCCATCATAGTTACCAGACGTGATATTTAAACTAGTAACCTTTTTGGCATTATCATAAGTTTCTTGTTTTTTCAACTGATGAGAATAAAGCATCGATGCATAAGTTAAACTTTTCTTACATTCAGTAATGCCAAAATTATTATACATTTCTAAATTTATTATTTCTCCATTTGATAAAACAACACAAATATCTAAATAATAGTCATGTAGCTTAATATGGTCATTTTGTACATATCTTTGCGGCGTAATTAAAATATCCGTAACTCTTACCACTGCATTCACAAACTCTAAATATGAATTTAAAAAGTCCAATGTAATTTCTTTATGACTAAAAACGTGTTTGAACACTAAGTCATTAGTAAGCCATACAAATTCTTTTGTTTCTACCATGAAAATCACCCCCTTTTGGTAAAAACGATTTCTACCTTATCATATAGATAACGCGTTTCATGTCGAATATAGTAAAGCACATGTAATATTGTAATTTTTTATCGTTTTTTGCATTTTTCTTTAAAATCTGCTATACTATTTGGCGGGTGGAAGTTTATGAAATTACCAAATATAAAAATATTAGATGAAAAAAATAAAATATTACATCAAAAAAGTAAAGATGTTACATTTCCCGTAAGTAAAGAAGATCGCAGGCTTGCTGAAGATACAATAAAATATTTAGAAATGAGTCAAAACGAAAAAATTGCTGAAAAATATGATTTACGAGCTGGAATGGGAATGGCGTTTGTACAACTTGGACATTTAAAAAGAATGTTTGTAATAGCAAATGAATTAGAAGAAAAAGGAACATTTGAAGAATATATAATAATTAACCCTAAAATAATTAGTCAAAGTGAAGAATTAATTTATGTAGGTGAAGGTGAAGGCTGCCTAAGTGTTAATCGTGAAGTTGAAGGTATTGTTCCAAGACATGCCAGAATAACAATTGAATACTATGATTATGAAGGAAATAAAAAGACAATGCGCGCTCGTGAAGACTTAGCAGTTGCTTTCCAACATGAAATAGACCATTTAGATGGAATTTTATTCGTAGATAAAATAGACCCTAAAAATCCATATAAAGATAGAAATAAAATGCGCGAAATTTAGTTTTTAAGAAAAAGTCACAATAAGCATCTAAATCAACATTGATTTAGATACTTTTATTTGTTCTACAAATAATTAAAAATTTACATAATTTTATTTGACAACAAGCATACATTTATTATATAATACACTTGCAAGTTATTTAGGCAGAGTTGTACCTATAAATAATGTGTTTAAACCTCAAAGGAATAAAGTAGCTAAGACTGCCTTAGCAAAATTATTTAAACTCCCTATTTATTAGATACGACACAATAAATATTTTGCAAATAAAATGAAAGGAGATTTTATGGCAAGATATACGGGACCAGCTTATAAGAAATCTAGAAGACTTGGTTTTTCTACACTTGAAAATGGAAAAGAATTAGCAAAAAGACCATATGCACCGGGAGCTCACGGACAAGATCGTCGTCGTAAACTTAGTGAATATGGAATCCAAATGCAAGAAAAACAAAAAGTTAGAATTCTTTATGGATTAAATGAAAAACAATTCCACAAAGTATTTGACAAAGCTTCAAAGATGCATGGTATTGCTGGGGAAAACTTACTTATCCTTCTTGAATCTAGACTTGATAACATGGTATATCGTCTAGGAATGGCTAGAACTAGAAGAAGTGCTCGTCAAATTGTTAATCATGGACATATTTTAGTAAATGGCAAAAAGGTAGATATTCCTTCTTACACTACTAAAGTTGGTGATATAATTTCAGTTAAAGAAAACTCAATGAACCATCCAGCAATCCTTGATGCAATTGAACAAAAGAGAACTGTTCCAGCTTTTCTAGAAATGGATGAAAAGAAATTATCTGGTAAATTTGTAAGACTTCCAGAAAGAAGTGAATTAAATCCAGAAATCAATGAACAATTAATCGTTGAATTCTATAACAGATAATACTTAAAAAAACCAAAAGGTTATTATTCCTTTTGGTTTTCTTTTGGTAAAAACACACTAATTTGCATATTATCTAAATCATATAAACTAATTAAATTTCTTAAATCTTCTACAGTTTCATTTTCTAATATTTCTTTTAAATTAGTAACAACTCCACCATTATTTAAAACATCATCTTGAATCCTATAACTAACATTTTCTAAATCTTCAAAATCCAAAATTAATGTTGCAATTGTAGCATTCTTTTTTCTTTTAAAATCTATTTCACTAACTACTAAATTCTTTAACTTTTCTTTAACTCTTTTTATTACTTCTTCTTTAAAGTTAGTTGTGGCACTAATTTGAATTACAAAAGCATCATCATACAAATCATTAGAAATACTCATATTTTGAATTAAACCTTTTTCCATAAGTTCATCTTTAAAATCTGAAGTTGCCCCAAAATTAATATTAAAAATTAAATTAGTAAGTATTTTTAATTCTAATTTAGAATAATTTTTAAACCTTCCAATATCCATTTTACAAGAAAATTTTATTCTTGGATAAGTTAAATTAATATATTCTTCCTTATATTTAGTAGTAACTTTTCTAGGTTCATTTTCTTTTATAACAACTGGATTTAAATATTCTTTAAAATCCTTCTTAGCCAAATTATTTTCTACAATACTTGCCATTTCATATGGATTAAAATTACCAGTTATAGTTAAAAACATATTATTTGGATGATAAAAAGCATCATAAACCAATTTCACATCATCCAAACTTATACTATTTACATCCTCTGGAGTACCTGTAATAGTATATCTATACTTAGATTTTTGCAAAGTATTTGCTAACGTATGAAAAAACACAATACTATATGCATCATCAAGTCCCATATTAGCTTCTTCAACAATTATTCCTTTTTCTTTAGCAACACTTTTCTTTGTAAAATAAGGATTATAAACAAAATCTAGTAATTGTTCCATATTTTCTTTTTTATTACTTGTAGCAAAAACAATATAACTTGTATAATCAAAAGTTGTAAAAGCATTAGCATCGCCCCCTAAGGAATAAAACTTATCATGAGCAGTTGTATCTTCATCAATATTAAATTTAATATGTTCTAAAAAATGTGCTAAACCATCTGGTACTTCATAAACTTTTTTACCAATTTTAAACTTAGTATGTACCGAACCATATTTAACAGATAAAGCAGCATACATACTACTAACTTTTTCATTCACCCACATATAAATTGGAAGACCACATTTAGTTTTATAAACATATATTTTCTCATTTAATCCTTTTAATTCTAATTCTTCCATCTAAATTATCTCCCTTCTAAAGTAAATATTGTATTTAACTTAACTTTCTTAGAAACATTTACTATATCTTCTTTAGTTAACTTTTTAAAATATTCTTTTCTTTCTTCTATTGAAGGTAATTTATCATATATATTAAAAACATAATTATTTAAAATAGCAATATTATTATCTAAAGACATATCTAATGAAATAACCATATTATTTATTGCATCCCTAACTTCTTCTTCACTAAAGTTTCCATTTTGCATACTTTTTAATTCTTTTTTAACTAAACTAATTGCTTTTTTAACATTACAATTATCTAAAGATATTTGTACCATTAATAATTTATCATATTTTAAATACATACTATTAATTGCATAACATAAACTATTTTCTTCTCTAATACTCTTATATAACTTTGAAGTAAGTCCTCCACTACCATACAAATAATTAAAGCAATTCAAAGTTATATTTTTTTCTAATTCACTTAAGTTCTTCAAATTAAATAACATAACTAAATTAGTTTGAATATTATCACTTTTCATAGCTTTTTCTTTTACTTTCTTAGTCTCTTTATTATCAACCATTACTTCAAAATTGTCACTAACAATATATCTATTTTTAAAATATTTCTTTATTAAACTAGCAACATTATCCATATCTAAATTACCAATTAAAAATACATCTACTTTAAAATTCTTTCTTAAGCTTTTATAAGCATTATAAAGTTTTGCTGGTGTAATATTTTCTAATTCTTCAATTGTCCCAAGTATTTCATAAGAGGTTGGACTATTACTATCCATAGTTTTAATAGCTTCTTTAATACTTTGTTTAACAGGATTTTCTTTTAAAGAATTTATTTCTCTTCTTAATCTTTCTTTAACAATATTAAATGTTTTTAAATCAAATTCATCATTACATACATTTGGATTTAGAATCACCTCAAACAAAGTCTTTATTACATCTTCGATATAACCTTCGTCCTCTATATACTCCGGATTTATAAAATCTAGAGAAACATGTAAATCAATTACATTACCAACTCTCATAGTTGATGCATAAATAACTATCTTATATAGTTCTTCAAATCTTGTAATTAAGTCTTTTTTTCTAGGATACTTCTTACATCCTTCGCTTAACATATCAGCTAAAAAAGAATATGTTCCTATTTCTTCTTTTTTCAAAACATTTTTAAATATAACTTCTAAATGACTAGTTTTAAATCTATCTGTTTTAATAGTATAAATATTAAAAGAATTACAATTATATGTTTTATATTTCATTTCACACCTCGATACTAGTATGCTTACTTTTTAAAATTTTATTATATTCTTTTAAAGTATAATCATCAGTCATACCTGCTATATAATCTATTACAATTCGCTCATTACTATTATTTTTATATTCATCACTCATATTTGATAAATAAGATTTAATTATATTACTATCTTTATTATTAGTTTTTAAATCATTTAAGTAAGTATTATACAAAGTATTAATCATTACATGTAGTAAATTTTTTTCCTCTTTAGTATATGCATTATTATAAATGTTTTCATAGTTAAAATTCTTTAGATTTTTAATTGCTTCATAAACTTTATTACTTAATTTAATATAATTTTTATCTTTACTTTCATTTATTACATCAAGAATTATACTATTAACTATTTCTTTATTACTTTTACCTAGTACATCAGTTACACTTTTTGGAACATCTTCCCAGGTTAATAAATTCATTCTAACAGCATCATCTATATCACGACCTAAATAAGCTATCAAATCACTAATTCTTACTACACAGCCTTCTAAAGTCATTGGAATTAACCTTTTACATTCATCCTTATCTTTATAAGTATTTTCATATTCAGCTAAAAATTCTTCCTTTGTTTTATTAACTGGTTTATATAAACCTTGCACAAGTTCTCCATTATGGCATAAAATAGCATCTAATGTTTGTAAAGTAATATTTTTACCCTTACCATAATTTTCTATATTCATTAAAAGTCTAACACTATGAACATTATGATTAAAATAACCACATCCCGCCTTAAGACTTATTTCATTTAAAATTGCCTCACCTACATGACCAAAAGGAGTATGTCCTAAATCATGCCCTAAAGCTCCAGCTTCAATTAAATCTTCATTTAACCCTAAAGCTCTTCCAATCGTTCTAGCAATTTTACTTACATATAAAACATGTATCATTCTTTTGGTTAAATGATCATTTTCTTTAAAAGAAAAAACTTGTGTTTTATCCATATATCTTTGAAATGCTAAAGAATATAAAATTCTATCAACATCCCTTGAAAAAGGGGCTCTGAAATCACTTTCATTTTTTTCTAAATATATTGCATCTTCATTTTTACAAAACATATTTTTACCTCCATTTATATCATATCAATTTTTATTAATTTTTTCAATAAAACCACAATGCTTACATAACTCTTCTTCTAATTTTTTATTCTTAAAACCTTCCACCATTTTTAAAGCTCTCTTACTATTTAAAATACTATCCAAACTACTTTCAAATATATTACCTAATTTTATAGAACCATTACCATCTAAACAACAAGGAACAACACTTCCATCTACTAATATTCCTACATGGTCCCTTATTCCATAACATTTACCACTAGTTTTATAAATATTATTATTTACATCTGGCCACTCAAATTCCTCATCTATATCTACAAAAATATTTTCTTCTAGTTTTCTACTTTTATCAATTTCAACATTATATTTTTCTTCTAATTTTTCAATTATTTTCTTATTACTACCTAACCACAATCTATAATTTACATAAGTATTTTTCTTTAAAATATCACTAAAAGAAAATATTTTTTTAATATAATTATCTATATTACCAACCCCACTATGTAAAGAAATATTTATTTGACGAATATTTTTATTATTAATTATTTTATCTATAAAATATCCATTTGTTGTAATATTTACATAAAAATCCTTACTAGCTTCATTAATAAATTCATTTATTAATGGATGTATTAACGGTTCTCCGAGCACATGAAAATAAAGGTACTTTGTATGTCCCTTTAATTTACTTAAAATAATTTTAAATTCATTCATACTCATATACTTAGCTTCTCTTTTATTATGTATACAAAAAGAACAATTTAAATTACAATTATTAGTAATTTCAATATAAACTTTTTTTAAACTCATAAGAAAAATAAGATATCTATCTTCTCCAACAAATTATCATCAATTATTTCAGCTACTCTTAATAATTTAATTATTAAACCAATAACAAAATATACACTTGCTAAACAAAGAATAAGTCCAACAACACCTTTTATTTTAAATAAAACTTCAATAATTAAAACAATTAAACTAATACATAACGTAATAAAATAAAATCTTGCACTATGCTTCATAAATAAACTTCCTTTCGTTTACTTACTATTTTAACCTAATTTATCCCCATTAGCAATCTTTTTTTGTGGAGTTATTAAAACTACTCCTCCATCACTATATGTTCCAAGTACTAAAACTTCACTCATAAAGTCTGCAACTTGTCTTGGTGGAAAATTAACTACAGCCATAATTTGCATGCCAATTAAATCTTCTTTTTTATATTGTTCAGTAATTTGTGCTGATGATTTTTTTATACCTAACTCATTTCCAAAATCAATTGTTAACTTATAAGCTGGTCTTTTTGCTTTAGGAAAATCTTCAGCATTTATAATCGTTCCTACTCTAATATCTAATTTTACAAAATCTTCTATACTTGCCATAAAACCTCCAAAAAAATAGAGCTAAGCTCTATTTAATTTCATATACTTCTCCATTTAAATTATCTATTTTACTTTCTTCTTCTGTTTTTAATGAAGGAAGTTCAACTTCTTCATCTTCATCGTCTATAATAGAAAACATCTTATTATTAGTTGGTTTAACTTCTTCTTTTTCTATTTTTGTAGTACTTATTTCTTCATTATTACTTACTATATTTTCTTCCTTTTTATCAACAAACACTGAGCTAAATATTTGTGGACTAGGTTTAAATATAGGTTTTTCTTCTTTTACTTCAGGAATATCAATACTATTAAATTCATTTTTAATACTTTCAAGAGAACTTAAATCATTTTCTAACTTTTTATCTTCTTCATTATTATCAAAAATTGGTTTAACTTCTTCCTTAGGAAGTTCATCAATACTAATTGGATTTTTTTCTTCATCAGTATCTTTGAAAATCGGTTTAACCTCTTCTTTTACTTGTGGTAACTCAATTTCTTCACTTTCTTCTTTTTCTTCAGGAACAAACTCAGTAACAGTTACCTCATTACTTACTTCAGGAACATTTTCTTTAACCTCTTCTTTAGTAACTTCCACCTTTTCAGGTTTTTCTTCCACTTTCTTAAAAGTATCCAATTCAATTTTTTGTAATCTTTTAGTTTCTTCTAACTTTTGGTCTTTCTTTCCAAAGAAATAAACTAACACAAAAGCAATAATTAAAACCACTAATGCAATAACTAAAATCAAAGTAAAATTATCATTTTGATATAATCCATATATGAAATCTTTCATAATATAATACACCTCTTTATTCTTATATATTAAATATTACCAAAATATATTAAAAATGTAAATATATTTTCTAAAACTTTTAAAAAAATAGACTTAATTTTACTTAAATCTATTCATTTGTTGCATAACTTGCTTTACTTGTTTTTGACTTGGCTTTCTTCCCATTGAAGACATCATTGCTTCAATCATCTTTTCATTTATCGGTGGATTTTTTTCTAAAGTTTTTTTCATTAAAGCTCTAGCTACAAAAAATCCAATTACAAGTCCGATAACAATACCAATTACTAAATATAATATTAATTTACCCATAAAATTATCTCCTTTATATATCTATTTTACTATAAATAAATAAGTTCTTCAAGCCAGAAATAGTCTTTATTTTGAAAATCACAAGCAAAAGCTTCTGTAATTGGCAAAAATTTCTTTATATCTCTATTAATTATATTAGTTTTAAGTAAGATATGACTATTTTTAACAGTTATTGTTGTTTCTTCCTTACGATATTTATTTACTACTTTATGAGTATCTCCAGTTTTCATATAAAAATCATTATCTTTATTAAGTTCATATATTAATTTATTATATTTTAACTTATCTATTGGTACAATTATTTGGTCAAGTAAATCTTTTCCTATCCCAATACTTGTTTTATCAAGTAGATAAATATCTTCTAAAGATTTAAATAAATTATATGGACTATCCTTAAGAAGTATCCCCATTTCTTTGTTAATTCTAAAAATATAAAAAGTCCTCATGTTATCACCCAAAACTATAATAACACAAAGACTTCGATTAATTTGTCAGATTATGTCGATAATATCATCTTTTTTCAAAATATTTGCAATATGTTCTAAAATTGTTGTTTTATCTATCTTTAAATATTTAACAATATCTTCAGTTTTACCACTCATTCCAAACTTATTAACTCCAAAAATATATTCTGGTTTACTAGCAAATCTATTCCAAATCAAACTTGAACCAGCCTCAATTACAAATGTTGGTACATCTTTTGGTAATAATTGTTCTTCATACTTAGGATTTTGTTTTAAGAATAATTCCATACTTGGCATTGAAACTACTCTAATATCTATACCCATTGTAAATAATTCACGAGATATATCCATCGCCATTTCCAGCTCTTGACCAGTAGCAATAATAATTCCATCTAAATGATACTTTTCTTTTCGAACCATATAAGCTCCATATTTAACAAACTTAGCATTTGTATTTTTTTGTTTACTTCTCTCTTCTTTACTTATAACTAATGCTGTTGGGCAATTATTTTTCAAAATATATTCCCAAGAACCCATTATTTCATTTATATCTGCTGGTCTAAATGTTATAAAATTAGGTATAGTTCTAAGCATAGAAAGTTGTTCAACAGGTTCATGTGTTGGGCCATCTTGACCAACATACACAGAATCATGAGTAAAAATATAAGTAACAGGTAAATTCATTAAAGCAGACATTCTTATCGCGGGTTTCAAATAATCACTAAAAGATAAAAATGTTGAACCAAAGACTTTTAAATTAGATAAAGCCATACCATTTAATATTGCTCCCATTGCATGTTCTCTAACCCCAAAATAAATATTTTTACCAACTGGGTTTTCTTCACTTTGAATAGTTGATTTATCTAAATTAGTTTTACAAGATGATGAAAGGTCTGCAGAACCACCTAGGAAAAATGGACTTTTCGGTGATATAAAATTCATAATCTTATGATTTGACTCTCTTAAAGTTTCCCTATACTCATCACTTATTTTAAATTTAGTATCATCAAAATCAATTACAAAAGCATTTCTTTCTAATAAATTTACTAAAGCATGTAAATTACTATTTTCTTCTTTTATATTAGTATATTCTTCTTGCCATTCTAAATATTTTTTAGAAACTCTCTTATTAACATAGTTTTGTAAATAATCTAAAACTTCTTTACTTACTTCAAATGCCTCATTAGTTATTTTATATTTATTTCTTATATTAGCTAAATCTTCACTATCTAAAGGTTTACCATGAACAGTATTTGTTCCTTCCAACTTAGAATCTTTGCCAATCGTAGTATTACAAATAATAATTGATGGTCTACTAGACTTCTTAGCTTGTTTTATAGCTTTAGATATTTCTTTATAATCTCCTCCATTTTTAACATTTATAATATTAAAGTCCAAAGCTTCAAAACGAATTTCAATATCTTCTGTAAATGTTTTTTTAGTATCACTATCTAATGAAACATTATTTTTATCATATAAAAGTATTAATTTATTTAAATTTTGAGTACTTGCAAAACTTAAAGCTTCGTAACTAACTCCTTCCATTAAGTCACCATCACCACATAAACAATATGTATAGTAATCAATTAAACTAGAGTTTTTATCTTCAATTTTTACAATTGAATTTAAATATCTTTCTGAAAGAGCCATTCCAACAGCCATACCTACCCCTTGACCTAAAGGACCAGTTGACACATCTACCCCTGGAGTAACTTTAACCTCAGGATGTCCCGGCGTTAAGCTACTAATTTGTCGAAAATGTTTAAGTTCTTCAACCTCAATATTATATCCCATATGATAAAGACAAGAATATAACAAAGCAGAACCATGACCTGCAGACATAACAAATCTATCTCTATTTATCCAATTAGGATTACTTGGAATTACATCTAAATGTTCTTTATATAAAGCATAAATAATCGGTGCAGCGCCTAAAACTATCCCAGGATGCCCACTTCCAGCCTTATTTATCATATCTAATGCTAACATTTTAATACTATTAATAGCTAAATAATCCATCTTACTCATTTTTACCACTCCTCGTATGATAATAAAATCATATCATAAAATAATAAAAAATGCAAAAAAAAGAACCGTCGTCACGATTCTCATATGGAGCAGTCCGTCACATACCCCCAAGTGGCACTTATCACACCAACTCGCACAAATTTAGGCGGTTAATCTCTTATCCTCCCTATAAAAATGCATTACCATCTTTCCTAATGACCTTATACTAACATATTTTTTAGTGTGTGTCAATGGCTATTTAAAATTAAACAAAAAAAAGAACCGTCGTCACGATTCTTGTATGGAGCAGTCCGTCACATACCCCCAAGTGGCACTCAACACACCAACTTGCACAAATTCTGACCGTTAATCGCTTAACTATCGTATAAAAATGCTCTACCATCTTTCCTAATGACTTAATATTAGCATATTTTTTAGTGCGTGTCAATGGCTTTTGAAAAATCTTTTATAATTATTTTTTTAAAATATTTATAAATAGATTTCAATAATTTATTTTTCTTATAAAATCCACTATTTTTAACAATTCTTTCAAAAAATAATTTATATAACAATTCATTAATATGTTCTTTTACTTCTTCACTAGTAACCAAAACATTAAACATATATAATGCATAAGTAAGTTGTCTTATAGTAGAATTTGAAATTTTAGTATCATAAGTTTTTTTGTCTATTTTACAACTACGCAAATAATCTAAAACATCTGGATTAATTACATAATTATCAATAGTTTCATTTAAATTAGCTAATATCTTATTATTATGATAAACTCTATTTCTTAATGTAACAATTTCCTTTAACAAGCTAATATATTTTTTATCTTCTTTTATTCCAGCAAACTTAATAAAAAACTCATAAAATTCAATTAATTTACCAAATGGTAACACATCTAATAATTCTTCTATAGATATATTTTTATTTAAATTTTTAGTATATTTATTTTTAGTTTCTTTATTTAAATATTTTTTTATTACATCATTGTCTTTACTAGTTATTAAATTAATAATTCTAAACTTCAAATAATGTTCTATATCACTAATAATATCATAAAGTAAAAGTCTTAATTCAAAATCTATTATTGCTAAATCTTTTAAATATGCAAAATCTAAATCAATATATTTATTTACATACTTACCATCAATATAATATTTTTCAAACAAATTTTTATATAAACATATATTTCTATAATTATTATTTTGCTCTAAATATTTTATTGCTTCTTCTTCACTCATTTTTTTAAACTTAACATTTTCATTTTTTAATTCTTCTAACATTATGCCTCCAAAAGTTTAATATCTATTATAACATGCTATATACCCATTGTCTATCCTAAAACAAAATATTGTTTATTTTTATTTTATGTGATAATATATTGTTATGTCCTCGTAGTTTAGTTGGATAAAACAAGCCCCTCCTAAGGGTTAGAGCGCGAGTTCGACTCTCGCCGAGGACACCATAAAAAAATTAATCCCGCACTTGCGGGATTTTTATAATTCTAATTTTATTCACTAATTGCTACTACATTATTACTCGAGGTATTCTCTAAATTACTAAACCTAACATTAGCAAGTAATATCATTCCTATTATAGCTAAATAGAAAAATAATACTCCACTATACTTTTTTAAAACATCTAACATATCCATTACCTCGTCTTTCTGATATTATTCTAATACATATATTTGTTCGTGTCAACAAAATAAATAACATTTGTTTGACTTTTTACAAATTATAGTGTAAAATAATATTTAGAAAAGGAGATTATTATGGAAGATAAAAAAGAACTAACAAAAAGACAAGAAGATGTGTTAAGCTACATAAAAAAATTTATTGCAGAGCATGGCTATCCACCAGCTGTAAGAGAAATTTGTTCAGGAATGGGATTAAATAGTCCAGCTACTGTATTTGTGCATATTAAAAACCTTCAAAAAATGGGATACATCAGACAAGAAAGTAATAAATTTAGAACAATTGAATTACTTGTAGACAATGAATATTTAGACAAAAAAGAAGATGTTGTAAAAGTTCCTCTACTTGGAAAAATAACTGCTGGAAGTCCTATCACTGCTATTGAACAACCTGATGAATTCTTTGATTTACCTGCAGCATTAATGCCAAAACATGGTGAAGTATTTACCCTTCATGTAAGTGGTGAGTCAATGATTAATCGTGGTATATTTGATAATGATTATGTTATTGTAAAAAGACAACAAAATGCTAAAAATGGTGATATAGTTGTAGCAATGACAGATGAAAATGAAGTAACATTAAAAACATTCTACAAAGAAAGTGACCACATAAGATTACAACCAGAAAACGATACAATGGCTCCATTAATATTTAAAAACATCACTATTCTTGGAATAGCAATTGGTCTTTATAGAAAGATATAATCAACATAAAAGTCTGATAAATTATCAGACTTTTATGTTGCCAATGTTTATGCCTAATTTATTCTAATAGGGTCACTCATACTTCCTGTTCCTGATACATATTTTACCGAAGATTCAAGATTGAAGGACGGGCGCAAGCTACGGTAGGAGTAGACATCGGGGTTGTCCACGTCGCCAGCGGGGCGCACACGGAACGCAATGTCAGAAATGTTCGAAATGCGCGAAATAGTCCAATCATGGCCTCCTCCATACAACCAGTTTTCTCCCTTTGCTGATGCATAAGATTTTGAGTAATCAGTATTATATCCTACTAATGCCCATTTATTTGAACTTGCTGCATAATAATAATCACTTACGTACATTAAGCCTATCTTTGCATCATATGTCGTTGTTGATGCACTACTTCCTACTTCGTATTGATATGCTGTTTTTGGTACTGAAAACTGTATATTTGCAGATGTACTTCCTCCGACTTTCCATGTTGTTGTGGCTATTTTATTTGACCATGTGGTTCCTATGTTATTAACAAAATTAGTGTTTAGATTTATTTTGTTTAAATTACTTTCACTCCATGTATTTGTGCTAGTTACATTATTCCAGTAATATAACGAATTGCTTGATGGGCTTTCTCCTTGTTCTCCGCTCCAATAATATGAATCTTCTTCTGAAAAATCTCCATCTGTTCCGAGTAAACTTGATTTTGCATAATCCCATTTTATTAATTTTACTTGATTATTAAATACTCCTATTATTCTATATAAATTTTCTGTTGGGCATGTTGTTGCATCTGAACCAAAACATACAAAATTCTTTACATTATCTTTTGTTAGATATCCTTTTTCTACTGATGCATTTAGTGCTTCATTATATGTTTGATATTGAGTTGTATCTCCCTTTATTAGATAATAATGGGTTTGTGATGGACTACATCCAAGACCTACATTTTGTTTTGTTCCATTACAATAAAAATCTATTAATGCTGTTGTTACTGTATTATCATATCCTATCATCATCGTTGCTCCGGTTGCTTTTCCTGCATCCGTTAGGACATAATCTCCTCCAGCATATCTATAAGAATTATCTCCTGCTCCATTGGTTAATGTACTTGTATGATAATATAATGCATTATCCCCTTGAGTTCCTGTGTATTGTGATATTACATATTCTGCAAGTGTAATTGGGGGAATTATATCAAAATATACATAACATTTATCTGACACATTCCCTGTTACGATAACTTTTTTATTTATGTCATCCCAATTTATTTCTCCACCATTTTCACATCTGGATAATTCTGTATTAAACTTATATCCTTCTGTTGGCCATCCACTCTGAGTTACTGTTTTATAATCACCTGCTCCTGCTGTTTGTTCTAAATTCATAGAAATACCTTTAGTTATCTTAGTTTGATTATTAACACTATCATCAATATAAGTATTTGTAGTTTTAAAATAATTAAAACTTGTAATAAGAGCAACCAATAAAACTAAAGTAACTAAAGAAAATATAATATATTTTTTCTTCATTTGACACTATCTCCATAACAATATCGTGCACAGATATTTTATTTTACATATCCATTTTAACCGAAAAAAAAAAAAAAAAAAGCACTATTTTCACACATTTTGTGTAAATAGTGCTTTTTTTATATTATTTTACAAAAAATACAATGTAACTCAAGAAAGCAAGATATAAAATTAATACAATCCAACCATTAATCATATCTTTTTTCTCAGATTTATTTTTTATACCAATCGCCATTGTAGCTAAATAACCACCAATTAAACCACCAATATGAGCTCCATTATCAATACCAGGCATCATAAATCCAATAATTAAATTAAATAATATAACTGGAATAATTTGAGTTTTAATTGCATCATTTAAATATAATCTATAATGGTAACCAAAATAAAGTAAAGCTCCCATTAAACCAAATATTGCTCCACTAGCACCAACAGATACAATATTAGAATCCACAAATACTAAAGACATTAAACTAGCACTAATGGCACTAATTAAATAGATAAATACAAACTTACCTTTTCCAATTAAACCTTCAACACTTGGTCCAATAACTCTTAAGGAATACATATTTACAACTAAATGAATTAAACCAACATGTAAAAATGCACAAGTAAGAAGTCTCCACATTTCTCCATTTTTAATAAGTAATATATTATTAGCACCAAACTTAGCTAAAACATTAGCATCAAAATTAAAGAAATTATAACCATAAATACCTACAATAACATACATTAATATACAAATTAAAGATATTATATTTGTAAAAATAATTCTTTTCGGAGAAAAAACATCATTAAATTTTTCATTTTCTTTTTCAGTTTTTTCATTTATATCATTAGTAACATTAATAATTAATTCTAAACCATCATCAGTTTCTAACAATTCATTTTTTATACTAGGAAAGCTCTTTACAATCTCACTATTAAAAATATCTTTTATATCTTCAACTCTAATAGTTTCAATATTTTTAATATTACCTTCATCAACTTTTTTACTTAAATCTAAGCATATATTTAAAGCATTTATTTTAAAAGACATTGTTTTCTTCTTAATTTGTCTCATTATATGTTTCATTTTAAATATATCAAATTCAAATTGTTCTTCATTTATAATTGAATTACAACTAATTCTAATAATTCTATATGGCCCATTTAAATTTTCTAACCATATTTCATCTTTAACTCCTTGAACATTTATCGGAGCATAATTTTCTTTTGTAATAAAATAATGAACTAAACTCATCATTACTTGGTCACTTTTTCTAATTAACACATTAGACATTTTTCCATCTCCTCGTCATAATATTTTACAATAAATCATATATTTAGTAAAGAGGTGTCATATGATAGAATACCTATTTTACTTAATAAGTCTATTTTTATTAGTAACCATCTTACTTAAAATAAATAATTATCATTTATTTAATGAGGCTTTAATATTTTCAACTGCTACAAACTATTTATTATGTTTTTCAACATCATGTTTCTTTTATTATTTTCATAATTATTTATTTGCACTAATAAGTTCTATTCTTCTCTTACTTGCATCAATTCTTTTACTACATGATATTAAAAAAGTACTCGGTTACATCCCTCTTACATCAATACCTTATTTATTAATTAACATTTATTACTTCTTTAAAATACTTATAAATTATCTATAAAATCTTGAAATTCTTTTGGTAAATCACTATTAAATTCTAACAACTCACCTGTTATTGGATGTTTAAATCTTAAATATGCAGAATGTAAAAATTGTCCAAAATCTGTACAAGATTTATTAGAATAAACTGGGTCATTATGAACTGGATAACCAATATATGCTAAATGAACCCTAATTTGATGAGTTCTTCCTGTTTCTAAAACTAATCTAACTAAAGTATAATCTTTATATTTTTTTATTACTTCAAGATTAGTTATAGCTTTTTTACCATCCTTACATACTTCCATTTTATCAAAATATTGTTTACTTCTTCCAATCGGAGCATCAATAACTGCCTTTTCTTGGGGAAAAACTCCATCTAGTAATGCAATATATTCTCTATGAATTCTTTTATTTTTGAAATCATCTGCTAATAACTCATGAGCTTTATCATCCTTAGCAATAATCATTAAACCACTAGTATCTTTATCTAATCTATGTACAACCCCTGGTCTAAATTCTTCCCCTTTACTTAATGTTTTATTATAATAAAGTAAACCATTTACTAATGTATTATTGTTGTTACCCGCACCAGGATGAACAACAACCCCACTATCTTTATTTATAACCATTAAATACTCATCTTCAAAAACTATATCAATATCCATTTTAGTAGCTTCTAAAGTCATTTCTTTAACAAAACCATCTTTAATTAATATTACATCACCATCTTTAACCTTATATGATGCTTTAATACTTTTACCATTAACTAAAATATATTCTTCTGCTAGCATCTTAGTTATTGTTTCTCTACTAAAATCTATCTTACTTGCTAAATACTTATCTATTCTTATATCATTTTCATTTACTATTACTTCCATACTTATCTTCTCCCTTAAATATTGCATATATTATAAGGATAAAACCTATTACCAATGCAACATCTGCTAAATTAAATACTGGATACTCATAACCCCCAATATAAAATTTCAAATAATCTATTACATAACCATTAACTACTCTATCAAACAAATTACCTAAAAGTCCACCATAAACAAGACTAAATGCTACTACGTTTCTTCTATTATCCAAGAAGTTTTTTTGATAAATCATCAAAAAAACAAATGATACTACTGCAATCCCAATAAGTAAAAACCTGCTTCCTTCAAACGTACTCCATGCTGCTCCTTCATTATATACTTTCGTTAAATAGAAAAATTTAGGAATAATACTTTTTAAAATTCCATAATAAAATGACTTATCAACTATATATTTAATAAGTATATCAAATAAAAAAACAATAATAGCAATCAATAAACTTTTTTTCTTCATGCTATTATTTTATCACATTTTTCATTTTTTTACTAGTATACAATCTGCTCCAATTTTAGTTATATCTGAAAAGCTAAAACTAAACTCACTATTTTTTAGCATCTTTCTAAATATTTTTTTATTCTCTGCCACCAAACTTATTACTTTTCCTTCACTATTTACTTCTGCATCAACAATTCTTCCTAAATTAGCCCCGGTATTAACACTAATAATATCTTTATTTTGAAGTTCACTTAAATACATAATATCCCCCATAAATTATATGTTTTACTTTATTAATTTACGCACATTTTCAATTGCACTTTTCTCTAATCTTGATACCTGTGCTTGACTAATACCCAACTCATCAGCTATTTCCATCTGTGTTTTACCAATCATAAATCTTTGCAACAAAATATTTTTCTCTCTTTCTTTAATTTTCAAAAGGGCCCTTCTTAAAGAAATAATCATATCTTTATCACTATTTTTATCTTTAACATCAGCTATCTGGTCAAATAAATAAATTGTATCTCCACCATCATTATAAATTGGTTCAAAAATACTTGCGGGGTCTCTCATGGCATCCATAGCATAACCCACTAAATACTCAGGAATATCTAAAGCTTCTGCAATAACATTCGCCGGAGCTTCAACCCCATAATCACTTAAATATTGTTCTTTAAACTTAATAATTTTATAAGCCAAATCTTTCGTACTTCTACTAATTCTAACTGCAGTATTATCTCTTAAATATCTTTTAATTTCTCCAACAATTAAAGGAACTGCATAAGTAGAAAGTTTAAGACCATAAGATAAATCAAAATTATCAATAGCTTTAATTAACCCAATAACACCGACTTGAAATAAATCATCCAAATTAACATTACCTTTATTAAACGTTCTAAGAATACTTAAAACAAGTTTTAAATTTCCATTAATTAGTCTATCTTTAGCATCTAAATTACCATTTTGATATTCTACAAACAACTTAGTCATTTCTTCATTACTTAAAACTTCAATCTCACTAGTATTAATACCTGTTATATCAACTTTATATTTTGCCATAAAATAAATCCTTTCCCATTATTTATGGCAAGGATTTATTATTTTTATACATTTATTTTATTAAAACAATCTAATACTTCAAGCATTTCTCTAGAAATTCCACTTGTATCTCCAGACATTTCCATATTCTCTTTTAAAACATCATTAACTATTTCTAAAGGAATATATCTTAAACTAAAATTACCATCTAATTCTTCTAATGTATAATTAGTTTTTTTTAAATCTGGTATTCTATCATCATTTATTACATAATAATAAATTACTATTTTAGTATTAACATTTTCACTTGGATAATCCTTATAATAAGAATTTCTCACCACGAACGGATTTAAGTTGCTTGTATCAAACTCTAATCCCGTTTCCTCTTTAAGTTCCCTACGAAGTCCCAAAAGCAAGTCTTCACCAGCTTCAATATGTCCACCAGGAAATTGATATTCACAATGTGAATGACCTAATAATATTTTATTATCACTAGTTATTATTAAGGCTTTAACTCGAGTAACTTCATTATTTATATCACTTTCTAACAAATTATTTTTATTTTTTACTATTTCTATCATTTTTACTACACCAGCTACATTGTATCAAATTCTTTCTTTTTTGACAATTTATTCTTGTAATAATTTTATATTTTTGCTAATATATTAATAGAAAGGAGCTAAAAAAATGTACGATTACGATTATATAGCTGGTGAAACAACAAAAGCAGCTGCAAATGTTGCCGGAACCCTTATCTGGACAATAATTGCTTTTATTATTGCTATTGCAGCAGGTATCATGGTTTACTTTATGTTTGTTAAAAGTGATAAACAAGTAAGTGAAAATCTAAAAAAACTAAAAGATTTATTAGATTTTAAAACAATGTTAATTGAACCTATTTTAAAGGTTGTATACATTTCACTTACAATATTCGTTATATTATTCTCATTTGGTTTAATATCAACTAGTTTCGTTTCATTTTTATTAACATTAATATTTGGACCAATCATTATAAGAATTGCTTATGAATTAATGATGATTAATATTATGATTTGGAAAAACACAAAAGAAATTAACGAAAATATCAAACCTAAAGTAGCAAAAAAAGAAGCTAAAGAAGAAAAAGAAACAAAATAAAAGATGCATTCGCATCCTTTTATTTTGCTTTCTTTTTTGGAAATAATATATCTCTAACTCCATAGAAATACTCACATCCAGAAATTATTGATAATACCACTGCAGCAATTAATAAAATATCTGCAACAGGGAACCCTATAAGTTCAAATGGTAAATTATAAAACATAGTAAGAGTAAGACCACTCATCATACAAATAGTTTTTATTTTTCCAAGTATTGATGCTGCCACAACTTTACCATTTTGTCCAGAAATCATTTTACAAGAGTCAACAACTATATCTCTTGAAATAATAACAACTGGTATAACAATAGAAATAATTCTATCATAAGCTAAAATAATAAGTAAACCATTAACAAGTAATTTATCTGCAATAGCATCCATTACTTTTCCAAAATCCGTAACCATATTATTTTTACGAGCTAAATATCCATCTAAAAAATCTGATGTCGATGCTATTAAAAATATAATACCTGCAATAATATATTTTAAATTAACATTTATATTAACTACTTGATAAACAGGAAACTCTACTCCAAGTTGGCTCCACGGAAGTAAAAGCAACAAAAGTAATAAAACTGATAAACATATTCTTGTAATTGTAATTTTATTTGGTAAATTCATAAACTTCCCTACTTTCCATAACTTATTGTATCAGTAACATTTCGATTTATAGTAACTTGTTTAACTGACCACACAATTGTAAATAAAACTAATAAAAATATTAAAGCATAAATTGTTATATAAACCCATTTATTATATTTTTTAGTCTTTTTTGTATATGGAGATGCTATTTCATCATCTTCTTTTTTTTCTTCTTTTATCTTAAGTTCAATAGTTTTCTCAATTTCTTTAATAGGTATTTTTGAAGTATATTCAAACATATACTCATTAAATTCATCTATTAATTCTTCTTCATTTAAACCTAAATATTTAGCATAACTAGATATATATTCTTTTAACTCAAATATATCTTTAAATGCTCCTGTTCTTCCATCTTCAATATTTTCTAGTATTTCTACTTTAATATTTAAATCTTTACTTGCTTCATTTAAACTAACACCTGATGACTCCCTTGCATACTGAAGCTCCTCACCAATTTCGTTCAAAACTTTTTCACTCCTTTTTCAAATTAAAAAAATAAAAAATAATCTTAATAAGCCATGTTTTGTTCTTCATAAAGAAGAGGCAAATATTTATCTTACATTTCTGCACCCAAAGTAAATTCATTTCTTTACTTTAAGCTCCCCTACCATAATTTGGGTTTCTCGCTTGCGGGGTTTACCACGTTCCACCTACAAAGTTTCCTTTGTAACTCGTCTCTTTGGCACTTTTATATCTAATAAAACCATTTAAGGTTTTCTCGAAGCCGTTAGCATACACTACCTTAGGTTATTTTTTCCCTAAGCACAAACACTACAGACATCGCAGTCTGTGCGAGCATGGACTTTCCTCTATATAACTATTTTATATAGCATTTGCCACTAGATTATTCATTATTTCCATAAACTACTTTTTCAAGTTGACTAATTCTTTTTAATAAATCAACATTATTCATACTTCTAGAAGGTGCATCACTACTTGTACTTGCTACTTCTTGAAGTCTTCTTATTTCTTGTTTTAACTTAATATTATCATCAGTTAAATCTTTAATATCTTTTTCTAATTTTCTTACAATATTAGAATATTCCGTATAATCACGGATAACCATATCCAAAAACTTATCAACTTCTTGAGGTCGATATCCCCTGGCATCAATCTTAAATTCTTTCTCAAGTATTTCTTGAGGAGTTAAATATAATCGATCGTTATACAAAAATATCACCTACTAACAAGAAAATTATATCTTAAATTTCTAGATTAGTCAATATCTATCCCACTACTAATTTCTTCCACATCCAAAAATGGGACATTCAAAGTACCCCAATCTAAATTTTCCATCATTATATTTATATAGTATTCCATTCTCATTTCCTTCACCATTAAAATAATACACCAAAATTCTAAAAAAAACATTACTTTCGACAAAAGAAGTCAAAACTTTTATTGTCTACATTTGACAAATAAGGTTTCCTATCTTCAAAAAAACTTAAAAATATGTTATAATACCTCTAGGTGATTAAATGTTATATCCTAATAATATTAAAAAAACATATAAAAAGGAAATATCTCATAAAAATCGTGGTATGAGTCTTGAATATTTAATTGAACAAGAAAATACTTACTATAGAGATAATGATATCGCCTACATTTATAAAAAGCCAACTCCAATTAGAGTTGTAAAAACTGAATATTGTTCTTATGGTAAAAGAATAACAGATGCTTTTTATGAAATGCCATCCACACTAGACTTTAATGGAATATATCAAGGAAAATACATTGAATTTGATGCTAAAGAAACTAATAATAAAACTTCTTTTCCCTTATCCAATGTCCATCCTCATCAAATAAAACATATAAGAAATATCCAAAACCATCAAGGTATTGTATTCTTAATAATAAGTATGAATGATGAATATTTTATATTAATGGGTAAAGATTTTCTAAACTTTATTGATAATGAAACAAGAAAAAGTATTCCTTATGAATATCTAGAAAAAAATGGAATAAAAATAAATATGACTTTAAAAGGATTAGATTATTTAAGTAAATTAAAGGAGATAATATGAAAAAGTTAAAATTAAAAAAAATTAATTTAAAGAAAAAATCGACTGGAAAAGGAAATAAAAAAGTTTTTACTAAAGATAATATACTTTCAATTATTTTAATTGCAGGTATAGCTATAATTTCAATTGCTTTAGTATTTGCTCTTTACATAATTATTTCTTCACCAGATTTTGATAAAGATAAATTGTATTCAAAAGAGTCTAGTGTATTATATTTTAATGATGGTAAGACTGAACTTGCTAGACTTGGTCAATATGATAGAGTTTTAGTAAATTATGATGAATTACCAGAAGTTCTAATTGATGCTATTGTTGCTACTGAAGACTCAAGGTTCTTTCAACATAATGGTTTAGATATGGCCCGTTTTGCCAAAGCAAGTGTTGGACAAATCCTAGGTAATGATAAAGCTGGTGGAGGTTCTACCTTAACAATGCAAGTTGCAAAACAAATATATTCTAATAAAGAAAGTCATGGTATAAAAGGTATAATTCGTAAATTTCAAGATATATACATGGCAGTATTTAAACTAGAAAGTAATTATACAAAAGAAGAAATAATAGAGTTCTATATAAATAGTCAATGGTTTGGGTCAACAGGTTCCCTAAACAACTCAGGTTTTGCTGGAGTTGAACAAGCATGTCAAAACTTCTTTGGTAAATCAGTTTCAGATATTTCTCTAGCTGAAGCATCAATTATTGCAGGTATGTTTCAAAATCCTGTTTGGTATAACCCATATACCTACCCTAACAATACTAGAAAGCGTCAAAAAACAGTTTTAACATTAATGGTAAATCATGGATATATTACTGAAGAAGAAAAAAATGCTGTTTTAGAAATTCCCATTGAATCTTTATTAGTAAAAAAAGAAGCTGATGGAAATGGTGAAAGCCGTGCAGCAATTGACTATGTAATTAATGAAATAAAAAGTGATACTGGATATGACTTACGTGAAGTTCCAATGAAAGTTATAACAACAATTGATAAAGATGCTCAAGAGGTTTTAAATAAACTTGAAAAAGGTGAAATATATAAGTTTCCAAATGATGCAATGCAAGAAGGTATAGCTATTACCGATATGACAACTGGTGGCTTATCAGCAATATCTGGTGGTAGAAATTATGGAGCTCGTGGAACAAACAGAGCAACTATTAAAAGACAACCTGGGTCAACAGCCAAAATTCTATTTGACTATGGTCCTTACATTGAATACTTAAATGGTTCACCAGCATCCTTATTCTTAGATGAAGAAACAACTTATACAAATGGCACACCAATAAAGAATGCGGATGGTAAATATAATGGTTTAATGACAATGCGTGATGCTCTAGCAGCATCAAGAAATATCCCCGCATTAAGGGCTTTCCAAGCAGTTAATAAAGAAAATCCAGATTATATTAAAACATTTGTAAAAAGTCTAGGCATTAACTATGGTGATGAACTTTATGAATCTGCAGCTATCGGTGGTTTTGATGGTGTAAGTCCAGTGCAAATGTCTGCAGCATATGCAGCATATGGACGTGGTGGATACTATATTGAACCATATTCATATACAGAAGTAACTTTACTAGATACTGGTAAAGTATATAAAAAACAAAATGAAAAAGTCAAAGTTATGAGTGAAGAAACTGCTTACATGATTACAAGTATTTTAATGACTGCTGCTGAACGTGGTGTTGGGGGTGTCAAAGTATATGGTACAAACATCGCTGCTAAATCCGGTACAACAAACTTAGATAAAGCAACAACTGAAAAATTAGGAATTCCTGCATCAGCTACTAGAGATGCTTGGAACATTACTTACTCCCCAGAATATTCAATAGCTTTATGGATTGGATATGACATCAATAATTCAGAACATTATTTAACAGCAACAATCGGTGGTAGAGTTAGAAATGCTGTTATGAAAGCTGTTGGGTCTAGAGTATATTCTAAAAACAAAACATTCAGTGTTCCGAGTGGCATCATTGAAGTAGAAATTGAAAAAGAAACATTCCCTACTCAACTTGCCAGTGAATTTACTCCAGACAGTTTAAGATATACAGAAATATTTAAAGAAGGTACTGAACCAACTGAAACTTCAGCAAGATTTGATAAACTAAGTTCTCCAACAAATGGTTCATATACATTCGATGGCACAAGGATAAAATTAACATGGAACGGAATTAAAACTCCAGATGCTATTAACACAAGTTATTTAAAAGATTATTTCAATAAATATTATGACACCAGTGCTAATAAGTATTATGAAGAAAGAATTGCTTATAACAATACTTATATAGGTTCTCTAGGTTACAACATTTATGAAAAAAATGATGATGGAACCCTTAATTACCTCGGTCGTACTGATGGTACAAGTTATACAGTAACAAATAGCACCGGAGGTAACAAAACATATGTAATAAAATCAGCATACTCACTATTTACTAAAAATATGAGTGATGACCTAACAATTAAAGTAAATTCAAACATTGATAGTAACATTGAAGATATTATAAAACCAAATCCTAGTGATGATACAGACACTGAAAAGAATTATGGATTAGATTAAAAAAAGAGTCAGGCACATGACTCTTTTTTAATTCAGAAACGTAAATTGGAAATTTTATAAAAGATTTAATTCTTCCTTTATGCCCTTTTGCAATATTTTTGAAAAATTAATACCTTTTGCTTCTGCCAATAATTTTAACCACTCAGGCATAGTTACTGTAGTTTTTACAGTTTTTGAAGAAATTTTTCTTTCATGTTCTAAAACATCTAACTCTACCATTGTAATAAACTCATCTTTCCCAACTTTAATATTCATATAATTATAAGTTGGAACAGGTAAAACTTCATATTCTGGTAGCATATTATACAAAGCATCTTGTGCCATATAATATGCTTCATTAAACCCATTACCAAATGTAAAAATATTATCAAAATCAATAAATCTTACATTATATGAATTTCCTTCTTTAGAAAAAATTGCTGGATAAAAATAATTATTCATAACACAAATTCTAAATGGTAATTTATTGTAACGAGCGGGATTATAATTTAATCCCTGTACTCTTTACAATGTTTGATAAAGTACCCGCAGGGATATCACCTTTATGGTTGGGAACAATACAAACCTGTGTGCCTTTTTTGTATTTTAAATGTGAACCTTTTTGACTCACTAGAACCCAACCATCTTTACGGAGTGATTTTATCACTTTTTTTACAACTACCATTTACGCTCCTTTCTAATATATTATAGCAAAAAACAAAACACGTGTCAACACATATTTCATTTTTTCACATATTCTATTTTTTCACATTGCTAAATTTACATTGAAAAGGACATTTATAACAATCTGGCTTTATGCTTTTACAAGTATATCTTCCAAATAACACTAATTGATGATGAACTCTACTCCATTTATCTTTTGGAAAAAACTTCATTAAATCTTTTTCTATTTCTAAAACATCATCACTTTTAGTTAATCCTAATCTTTTAGAAACTCTAGCTACATGAGTATCTACAGCAATGGCAGGAACATCATATATATTTGATAAAACCACATTACAAGTTTTTCTACCCACACCAGGTAAACTTTCTAAATAATCTCTATTATTTGGAACAGTTCCTCCATAATCACTCACTAATTTTTTAGCAATTTCAATTATATAAACCGCTTTTCTTTTAAAAGTACCAACTGGTCTAATAATTTTTTCTATATCGTTAATATCAGCATCAGCTAAAGAAAAAATATCATATTTAGAAAACAACTCTTTAGTAACTAAATTTACTCTTTTATCAGTTGATTGAGCAGCTAAAACGGTAGCAATTAATAATTCATAATCTTTATTATATAATAGTTCACAGACAGGATTAGGAACAACTTTATCTAATTTTTCTATTACTTCCCTACTTTTCATTTAACCAATCAAAATTCATAACACTAGTTTCATATAATGGAGCTTCTGGTTCTTTTTCCATAGCATTCTTTATATCCTCCGGTGCTTTAATTCCTTTCTTATTCCATTCATTTAGTATTCTATCAATATATCTTAAATTAGTTACACCATTATAAACAGCTTCTCTTAAAGCAGCTATAATTAACTCTTCACTATATCCCCCATCAATCCAAGCATTAATTATTTCATAATCCATAGTAGATAAAGTTCTTCCAAATTCTCTTTCAAATACTTGATATATATCATCTTTAGTTTCTTTCTTTTCATTTTTCTTATAATCACTTCTTATTTCATTATAAAAATTATCTAAAGAAACTCTTTCTCTAATCTTACCTAAATCATCTTTTTCAGCATCAACTTTAATTAATCTTTTAGCCATCAAAGAACCATAAGCAGTTAAAACATCTTCTTCTTTCATATTAAGACATTTAGAAACAACTTTCATATCAAATACTTCATCAAATACATTATCAAAATAAAGTAAAAGTAAAAATTCATTTAAAGATAAATTCAATTTCAAGGCTTCTTTAATAAATATAGTTTCTGCCACAAATTTTTTATTATCTTTAAACATAATTCTCACTTCCTTTTCTCTAAATATTTTAATATCTCACTTTTTTTATTTTTTAATCTATAATTTAATATTTCTTTTTCTATTATTTTATATGTTTCTCCGATTACTTCTCCAACACCAACTATAGAACTAATCTCTTTACTTGTTATATCTATATCTTCTCTTGATTTAATAGGTAATTTATTATACATTTTACTAATTTTAGTAGTTTTAATATTTAATATTTTACCAGCTACTCTAGATATATATAACCCATATTTATATAATATTTCATTATCAATTTTACCAAAATCTAATACCTCGGTAATTTTTATTATATTCCCTTTTTCAACATTTGTAAATGGTATATTTAAAACTTTTACTTGAGCCCACATTCCAAGCAAGTCATCAACATAGTTTATATCATCATAATTAATCTCTAAAACTTCACTAATTTTAGTATCTTTCATTAATTCTAAACCATATTTATAGTTCTTACTAATTAATATTTTATCAAGTTCATTTTTAATTCTTTCTTTAGATAAATCTCCAACTAAATAACTATATTCTTTTATTTTTTCATACAATTCATCTTCTATTTTAAAATCAAGTATACACGCAAATCTAATTGCTCTCATTATTCTTAATGGGTCTTCCTTTAACTTTACATCAATACTCCCTATCATTTTAATAGTTCTTCTATCTAAATCTTTACATCCATTAAGTAAATCAATAATCTTACCATTTTTATTCATACAAATAGCATTAATAGTAAAATCTCTTCTTTCTAAATCTTCTTTTAAATTATTAATATATACTACCTTACTTGGTCTTCTATTTACATAATTTAAATCTTTTCTAAATGTTGTTATATCAACATTTAATTTATCTACTTTAATATTTACACTACCATAATTATTTTTACTACTATTAAAAATTCTATGTATATCTTTAGGTAGTGCATCAGTTGCTATATCAACATCAAAAGACGTAACTCCAAGTAAATAGTCACGAACATAACCTCCAACTAAGTAGGCTTGATAACTTTCATTCTCTAAAGTTTCTAATATTTTCTTAACATTTTTTTCCATTTAAATTCCCTATTTAATTATATCAAACTTCCAAGAAAAAAACATCTTTTTTCAAGATGCTTTACAAAATATTTATGAAATTCGAATCGGATTATCCAAAGTACCATCTCCGCCAACATACAATACTGAATTATTAAGACTAAAAGTTGGTCTAACACCATAATTACCACTTACATTAAGATTGTTCACACTTCCATAATTTCCAACATAACAATATCACGCACGGATATTTTATTTTACATACCCATTTTAACCGAAAAAAGCACTATTTTCACACATTTTGTGTAAATAGTGCTTTCTATTCTGAAATTAACATAGCTTTTTATAAAGCAATTCTACTTTTCTTTTTTAACAGATGCATCATATATTTCTTTAATAGTATTATCTAAAGTATTATTAAAATCTTCATCACTCATATTAACATTTAAACCTTCAAGTAAAGCCCTAGAAAATGATGCAATCATTTTTTTATTTTGTTTTAGCTTTTCACAAGCTAAATCTCTTTCATAACCTCCAGATAAAGCCACAATCCTTAAAACATTCTTATGTCTTAATAAATCATTATAATAATTTGGAACTTCTGGTAAAGTAAACTTAAACATTAAATAATCTTCTTTTTTAGTTTTATCTAAATGTTTTAAAATCTCATTTCTCATAAAAGTTTCAATTTGTTTTTTATTAGCAGCATCAATATCAACTTCAGGTTCAATAATAGGAATTAAGCCATGAGCTATTATTATCTTTGCTAAATTAAATTGTTGTTCAACTATTTTTTTAATCCCATATTCATTATATTCTTTTATAACACTTCTCATTTTAGTACCAATAATACCATATTTTTTAGCATTTTCTAAAGACTCTTCTAAATTAGGAATATCTTTTAGTAATTGAACTCCACCATCAATATCTTCTAAACCTACATCTATTTTTAAAAATGAAACTATACCTTTATCACTTAAATATTTAACAGTATTAACACCATCAATATCTCTTTCCATAGTATTTTTAAAAAGTATTACTCCAAGTATTCTTTCATCAAACACATCACTTTTAATTATTCTAGAACGCATCTCATGAATAAAATCAAACATAACATCATCACTTGTAATAAGTCCTTCACTTATCCCATAATTAGCTAATGTCCTCTTACTACTTCCCCCACTTTGGTCTAAAGCAGCAATAAATCCTTTCTTATTTTTTAATATATCAATTATTTCCATTTCTTACCTCCATCTTAATTAATTTTGCATGTAATACTACTCTATCATTTTCTTTATAACAAGTAGATAAAGTAAGTATTTTATCTTCTTCATTTAAACTAACATCAAATTTATATTCACTTCTATTTTGTAACATTTCTAAAAACTTAACATATTCTTCATTATTATTAAAATCTATATCTAAATAATCACTAGTTTCAGGTATTCTATAAATACTAAATACTTGCCATAATGTATTTTCATATTCTGTAGATAATTTAACAACATGATTATCACTATTATTGTACCAATTACTTTTAGTTATATTTTTTAAAGACCCAAACATTGTTCCATCCACTCTACCATGAGCATAAAGTATTGTATTTTTATCAAAATCTTTAACACTATTTCGATAATCCATAAATACCCAACCTGCAGAATTATATTTTTTATTAAAATCTTTCTTTAAATAATATGTATTATCAAAAGTTTGAACAAAAGGATAATTTATATTAGTACCATTTACTTTAATCCATCCTACAGTATCACTATTAATACTTTTTAATTTACTAAAATCAACATTTATTAAATTCATTTTAATATAATCCCAATAAGGATTTTCACGTTGTACTTCTTCTTCCTTCGGAGGATTAACTATAATAGTTTCTGAAGTATCCTTTACTTCTTCAACATTTACTTCATTATTAATTTTTTCTATTTGTTTTTCTGTACTTCTAGCATCATTACTCCATAAAAGTATTCTAGCTCCACTATAACCCCCGAATATAACAAATAAAACTAAAAATAAATAAACAAATTCTTTTCTTAAAAACAATATTTTCTTACGGTTTACTTTAATCTCTTCTTTTTCTATATTTTCTTCATTACTTAAAGTATCCCCAATATTTAATCCTTTTAATATTTCATATGTTAATTTTTTATCTTCTTCTTTTAATTTCTTCTTAGTTTTCTTATTCTCTTTTATAGTAATCACCTTTATTTATCTAATTCTATTTCTATTGTTTTATCTACTTTTATTTCATGATATTTAACTCCACAAGCATCAAATAATCTTCTTGATGCTATAGCATTATCTTCATTATGATATTTATCACTTAGATAAATTACTTCTTTAATTCCTGATTGAATAATAGCTTTAGCACATTCATTACAGGGAAATAAAGCTACATATATCTTAGAATTTTCAAAATCTCTTTTATTACCTCGAAAATTAAGTATTGCATTAAGTTCAGCATGACAAACATACATATATTTTGTATTTAAAGCTTCACCTTCTCTACTCCATGGAAACTCATCATCATGAAAACCATTCGGAGCCCCATTATACCCAATTGACAAAATTCTATTATCATCACTAACTATACAAGCCCCAACTTGTGTTGATGGATCTTTACTTCTTAAAGCAGATAATTTTGCAATTCCCATAAAGTATTCATCCCAAGATAAATAATCAGCTCTTTTTTTTGTATTCATTTATACCACCAACCTTTATAATTGTACCAAATTTTTTAGAAAAATAAAAGAGCTGTTGAAAAATTATCATTTATTTTCTAACAACTCTACTAGGTTTTATATTTGCTTTATTTATTTTAATCAATTTAATATATTCATTTATATCAATAGAACTAACTCTATCAATAAATTCATCTATCATTTCTTTTGATAAAATACATTCTTTATATTCAAAACCAGGATAATATTCACTTGGATAACTTTTATAATCATTTTTATCTATATTATATTTATCAGAAACATATTTTTCTAAACAATTATAAGCAAAATACAAATCTTCCCGAAATTTTTCATAACTATTTTCTAATAAATATTCTTTACTAAAACACTCATCAAAAAACAAATAATCAGTTACTAAATGAAGAAACCACCCTAATTCAAAATCATTTAATTCTTTTCTTCCTTTTAAAAATGAATATAAATTAACTTTACTTTGTAAATAACTAACATTATTAGTTCCTCGATTACTATCAGTATAATGAGCTTGATTTTTATCATCTGCAGCATCCGGATATAAACTACCAGCTATAAAATTATCATAATCGTATATATTATTTCTTTCATAATATTTTTTAGCAACAGCTAAATGTATTGCAGAACTAGCCATTATTTTAAATAATCCTTTATTACATCTAAATTATCCATACTAATATCTATATTATTACTTTCAAACATATCTTTTAGTACAAACTTTTTATTATTTATTTCATCTTCACCAAGTATTATTACATATGGAATATTTTCTCTATTTGCAAAATCAAGACTTCTTTTTAATTTTCTATCTTTCATTTCAATTTCCACATTTATTCCCATTTCTCTTAGTTTATTAGCTAAATCTAATGCTTCAATTTTAACTGACATTGGAATAATAAATACTTCTATACTATTATTTTTATTAAATTCATCTCTGGTTTTTAATATTTCAAAAATTGATGTTAATCCAAAACTTATACCCACCGCTGGATATTTTTCTCCATCATTAATATATTCAGTAATCATGTTATCATATCTTCCACCACCACCGATAGAACTTGTAACAACACCACTTTTATCATAAACTTCAAATACATTACCAGTATAATAATCTTGACCACGAGCAAGAGTTAAATCAAGAACGCAATTTTCATTATATCCTAATTTTTCAATATAATTACTTAAACTATCAATTTCCATAATACCAGTTTTTAATACTTCATTATTACTATTTTCAAACTTACTCTTAATACTTTTTAAATCCATTTTAAACATTGCAAGTAAACTATTTACTTTAGTTTCTTCAATACCTAAATCTACTAAATACTTAATAAGTTCTGCCTCAGTAATTTTATTCATTTTATCAATTATAGTAATAACACTACTTATTTTGCTTTCTTCAATTCCAACTTCACTAATTAGGCCACGCATTAAATTTCTATTATTATATTTAATAATGATATCAATATCTAATCTTTTAAAAGCTGTAATATATAAACTTAATAATTCTGCTTCGACTAACTCTCCCGAAATACCTACAACATCAGCATCACATTGTGTAAATTCTCTATCTCTACCAACTTTAACTGGGCCATCTCTAAAAACCTTAGCTATCTCATATCTTTTAAATGGAAAACTAATATTATTTTTATTTAAAGCAATAAACTTTGCAAATGGTACAGTTAAATCATATCTAAGACCTAACTTACGGTCCCCTTGGTCAGTTAATTTATATATTTCTTTTAATAAATCATTATTTTCATCATACTTATCTACAAGCATATCTAAATAACATAGTATTGGTGTTTCAATTGGTTGATATCCAAATTCTTCAAAAGTACTTTTTAAAATACCATTTATATAATTTCTAATTTTTTGTTCTTTAGGTAAAAAATCATAACCACCTTTTACATTTTGTATTTTCATATTTAATTTCCTTTCTAATATTAAAAAACAAGCACTCTAATAAAGCACTTGTAACAACTTTAATGTCGTAACTCCAAGTGCATAATTTTATGATGATGAAAAAACTTTTCAAAATCATTCATAAAAAACACCCTTTCAAAACACCTAAATTATAACATATTAAAGATATTTTTGTCAAAAAAATATACCATTTATAACAAATATATGTTATAATCAATATGTACTTGCCTGTATGGCGGAATTGGTAGACGCGATAGACTCAAAATCTATTTTCATTAGTGGAGTTCCGGTTCAAGTCCGGATACAGGCACCAAATTTGATTATTACTAAAAAATGTTAACTAATAAGTTAACATTTTTTTGCATTTTAAAGCCAAGTAATTGACAAACGCATACAATTTTTGTTATTATTTATTCATGAGCACTGGAAATGACTACGGTCATCCAGTCTTTTTTTATTTTAAAGCAAATATTTTACTTTAATATTCCATAACCAAACTTTACTTCATCAAAGAATAAAAAGTTATGTAAAGGATAAAATGTTAAAATAACAAACATAATACAACCTAACACAATAATTATAACAGGTAATATATTAATATTTAATTCCTCACTAACCAATATTTTGTAACCGATATATTCCATAAAAACATAAGTAACAAGCATTAAACCAATAGATATAATCATTGACTCACCCAGCCATAAATAAAGTGGAATAAAAATAATTAAATAAAATATAACCCCAAGTAAAGATTTAATCATTGCTTCAATATAAAAATTATTTATTTTGATATTATTTTTTTTACATAAAACAAATTCTAATACACTTCCTAAAAGAAGACAATAATAAATAATTTTCATATGTTCCCAGATACTTTCATTAACTGGAAACACTAAAGCAAATAAATTATTTGGAAACAAATCATACATAAAGTGCCATAAAAAAGATAGTAAAAAAAGAAAAACAACATTAATTATTTTAATTTTCTTTAAAGTCATAATAATCACCATTAAATATTATGCATTAAACTTATTAAAATATGTTATTTTCTTCTTTATATATTGAAGTAAACAATTCTTGTTCATCATCAGTCTCTTTAGCATCAATTGGTAAATCTGGTAAATCACTAATTGTTGCAAGACCAAAATAATCTAAAAACTCACTAGTTGTACGATATAAATTAGGTTTACCTGGTAAATTACTTTTACCACTTATTTTAACTAAATCTTTAGCCATTAACTTTCTAATCATATTAATACTTGCAAGACCTCTAAGTTCATCAACTTCAGCTCTCGTAATTGGTTGATTATAAGCAATAATAGCTAAAGTCTCTAACGCAGCTTGAGATAAAGTATTAGAACCTCTCGTAGTAATTAATTTTTGATAATATTCTTTATGTTCTCCTTTAGTTGTAAGTTTAAAAGCATCTCCAATAAAACTAATTCTAATTCCTCTATTATCTTTATTATATTCTTCTCTTAGTTTTTTAAGTAACTCTTGAGCCTCTTTTTTTGTAATAGCCATAACATCAACAATATTATCTAAAGTTATACCTTCATCACCTACTACAAATAAAAGCCCTTCCAAAATAGCTTCTTTATTCATACATTCACTCTTTCTATATATATTTCTCCAAAATTACTATCTTGTTTTAAAGTAATTTCTCTTTGTTTACACATATCTAAAATAGACAAAAAAGTTGCAACTACTAAATCCTTACTATATTCTTCAAAAAGGTCTGTAAACTTAACATTACCTCTTTTACTAATATATTCTCTAATATATTCTTTTCTTTCTTCAACACTTATTTCTTTCCTAGTAATTCTTGTATTAATTGGTTTTTGATAAGACATTCTTTTATTTAATTCTAACATTGCATTTTTTAAAAGTTCTACATCCATATTACCTTCTAAAACTTCTTTTTTATCAATAAATTCATTTAAATTTTCAGGTAACTTTGTAAAAAATTCACTTCTTTTTTCTTCTAACTCTTTAAAAACACTAGTTACATTTTGATATCTTTCATATTCAATTAATTTATTTTTTAAATCTTCTTCACTATTAATACTAAATTCTTCGTTATCACTATCATCAGTATCTAAATTAAGTAATAATCTACTTTTTAAATGAATTAATTCTGCAGCCATAACTAAATACTCACTAGCATCATCTAAATCATCTTTTGGTATACTTTCTATAAATTCTAAATATTTATCAATTATATATTTAGTATCTATTTCATAAATATCCATTTTAGCAGTTTTAACTAAATGAAGAAGTAAATCAAGTGGTCCTTCAAAATCATTGATACAAAGCTTCATAAAACCTCCCTATTTACATGTATATCCCATTGATGTCATTTCAAAATATATTACTTTAGCATCAGTATCTTTTGGATAATAACTTTTTAAATTAATACTTCCATCTAATACAACATTTAAATTAATAACACTTCTAAATGTTAAAACATTATTTATTACATCTAAACTAGATGATATTCCTTCAACACTATCATACGTATTTTTCATAGCTTGATATGTTGCATATAATGTATTAAAATTAGTATCACTACTACCTACTTCATTTAATAAATTAATAGCATATACTTTATTATTATTTGTTAAATAATCTATTTTTTCATATTCTTTAGTACATGTTAATGTTCCCATATTACTTTCATCAGATGTAACTACATATGCAGGATAATCTTCTTTACTTAAGTTATAAACACTTAACATATAAACATTTTCATCTATATCATAACTAACAGTATAAGTACTACCAACACTAACTATTACATCACCTAACATTACTCTTTTAAGTAACGTCTTACTTTCACTATACATATTAATAAAATAATTATATTTAAATAAATCTAATATTTCATTACTTGTATTTACTATATCCATACTTATTTTACTATTTACTTTTTTTACATTATTAATTTTAAAACTATCAAATTTTATTTCTAAGTTATCACTAATTACATATTCTTTTATCTTTTCATCATCACTATTTACATCATCATTACCATTATTTTTATTATTATTTCCACCACTTGGAGTAACAACATCTGGATTAAAATAATTATTTACAAAACTTGCAATATCAGGTAAATAAATAACACCTAGAATAAATATTCCAAATATTAAAACTATCCAAACTATTCCAAAAATACTTGCTTTTTTCTTATCTTCTTTTACAGCAAGTGTCACTGGAGTAAGTTCTTTATCATAATCAACAACTATCATCTTTTTCTTAGCCATGTTACCATCCCATTTCATTCTATATTAATTATACTATATTCTCCCCAAAAAACAAAGACTTTTTTTCAAAAAAGTCTTTATATATAACCTTATTTTCTTATTAAAACATGATAATGAAATGAGGAATAAGTTTTACCATTTGCTTCATAAAAATCTTCAATATGATTAATAAATTCTATCTTAAAATCTTTAAATAATTCTTTTATTAAATCATAATCCGCATAAAAATGTGGTAGTTCATATTCAGGTCCCTCTTCCATTCTAAGTCTTGTATTTTCATCAAGTAATGGCCAAGATGTTTGTTTAAATCCCCAGGTAGATTTAGAACCTAATGTTAAATAACATTCTCCACCAGGTTTTAATACTCTTTTAAGTTCTCCAATTATTTTCTTAACTCCAGAAGTATCTTGATGAGATATGACATTTCGACATAATATTGAGTCAAATGATTCATCATTATATGGAAGACTAAGCATATCGCCTTCCACTAAATTAGCATTTAAACCTAAACTATCCAACCATTCTTTAGTTTTATTTAACCCATCACTACTTATATCAAATCCATAAGTATCAAATCCATTACTAGCAAATAAAACTGTATGTCTACCTAAACCACATCCTAAATCAAGAAAAGATTTAAAACCTAAATTTTCCCATCTATTAAGTAGATAATATGCTTCAATACTTGGAATTTTCCATGGACAATTCATATCATCTTTAACAATTTTCCAATTCCAGCCTTTTGATTTAACCATTTTTACTCCTAACAAGTTTTTTTATCAGTACATTTACTATTTTCTTTTTTATTTACATCTTCTATAATCTTTTTATAGGCACTCTTTAATTCATCTTTTTGTTTAGCTGTTAATACTTCATATGGATTAGTTTGACTTTCCACAGTTGCTACATGAATACCAACAACTTTACCATCTTTAACTCCTACAACAGTTAGAGCATATAATCTTTTAACACCAGTATCATACATATTACCAGCATCATCTTTTACATAAAATTCTTCTAAATAATCATCTAAAAATTCTAATATTTCATAATAAGCATCTGTACCTTTTTTAGTTTGTTCAGGCTCAATACTTCCAGAGAATTTATATGTATCTCTTATATCAAGAATATCTACATAATAAACTTTATCTTGTTTCATTTCTTTAGCAACATCAATTAATACTGGAACAGCATTTCTACACCATGGACATGCTGCAAAACCAAAATAAATTATTGCATCTTCATTTTTTAATACATCAAGAATTTCCTTACCTGTCTTATAAACAATTGGATTTTCTTCAGGTATTTCTACATTAACATACTTCTCATCACTATTTTCATTAACAAGTTCATTTAATGCTTCATATTCATTTTTAAACTTCATTGCATCACTAATCTTTTCATCTTTATGAGTTATTATTGCATAACCACATAAACCAATAACAAGTGCTGCACACACGAATATCACTATCATATATATTTTATTACTTTTTTCCATATTTATCTTACTCCCTTACTATAATAAATTTTTAACACCCTAATATTCTTATTGATAACTTTAGCTAAATTTTATACCTCATTTCCCTAGCACTTAGTCGCTAGATAAACATTGTCCAAACTTAGTTTATCACAATCGGGTCGCTCATACTTCCCGAACCCGATACATAGCTTACCGAAGACTCAAGATTGAAGGACGCCCGCACGCCATAGTTGCCGTACACGTAGTAGCTGCTCACGCGACCATCGTAGTTCACAAAGAACGCACGGTCCGAATAGCCCGCACTACGGGAAATAGTCCATTCATAAAGACCCATATACATCCAATTATTATTTGTGGCTGTTGTATTATTATATGAACTCATTGTTAATGTCCAAGCATCTGGACTTGCTGCAAATCCATAATCACTTACATACATTAATCCTATTTTTGCACTATATGTTGTTGCATTATCAGTTGTATTTGTTGTTACTGGATTTGTGATTTCATTTGTATATGCTACTGATGAAGTTTTTGCACCTATATTAGCCCATGTGTTTCCTCCAACCTTCCATGTTACTGTTGCTATCTTATTTGCCCACGTTGTTCCTAAATAATTTATGAAGTTTGTATTTAAATTTGTTTTATTCAGCAAACTTGTACTCCATGTATTTGTGCTAGCATCCTTATTCCAAAAGTATACACCTATTCTTTCTCCATCTCCGTACGTTCCTTTATATGTGCTATCCATTCCCCATTCTTTGTATGTTTGTGAATAATCCCCATCTGTTCCTAATTCATCCGTTGTCATATAATCATATTTAATTAATTTTACTTTGTCATTTATTACCCCGATTATTCGATACAAATTATCTGTTGGGCATGGACTTTCTGTTGTACCAAAACATACGAAGTTATTTGGGTTTGCTCCAGCATATCTATATGAGTTATCTCTTGCCCCATTAGCTAGACTGCTATCATGATGATAGATATTTACAATTGATGGTTCACTTTTATTTGATAATGTTGTTATGCAAGTTGCTAGATTATTTCCACTTGTACACACATCAGATAAAACTGTAAGGATTTTTTCTTGTTGTATCATTAACTTTGCGCTAAATCTTTTTCCGGCATTACCTGCTTGATTGGCATTATAATTAACAAATGTAACAGTTACATTCCATTGTTCAGTCTTTGTACTTGTTGTTGTTATTTCTCTATTATTTAATATTGTTATTAACCCACTTTTTGTTGTTATATCAAATCCTTTTATTGATGCACCTTTTCCATCAGTAACCGTTTTATAAGTTAAACCTGAAACGCTAGTTATTTCATTATTACTACCATCTTTAATAGATAATAAAATTTCTGGTGTATTATTATCTATTGAATAAGTAAATGTATTATTTGATATATTTAAATACAAATAATAATGTTCAGTCGCGGTATTTGTTTTATTATTAGCAGTAAGCATTGCTTTTGCAAACGTTGTACCTGTTTGATTTCCTTTGCCGCTTGCAAAATTTTCTTGATTAAGTGATAAATTTAATGCTGAACCAGCCTCAAATGTAAAAGTATCTACAGTATTAGCATTTATTTTAATATCAGTTTGAGCACCTTCACCTGTCTGAGCAACAAAAAAAGCATATGTTGCAGTAACAAGTGTTAATGCTAATGCAATTATACTTGCTATACTTATTATTTTCATTTTTTTATTTTCCATTTTTATCTACTCCTCTTTAATTTATTCTTCACCATAAGATAATAATACCATTTTTTTTATAATAAGAAAACTAGTTTTTATAAATTTCACAAAAAAAATTAATAAAAATTAATATTTTATTTATTTTTCTTTATCTAACTCTTCTACAGAATAAGTATTATAACCTTCATAATTATAACTTGCATCAATACCTTTCATATAAATAAGTCTATTATTTATATCATCAGTTAAAGCATTACTTAATAATAATTTAATTTCTGTATCTTTAATTGGACTTCTTTCCATTGCAAGTAAATATTCTTCCTTTTTTACTTTACTCCAATCAATTACTTTATTAAGATTTTTCTTTAAAATAACATCTAACCAAATTCTCATACTTCTTCCATTTCCTTCACAAAAAGGATGAGCAATATTCATTTCCACATATTTTTCAATTGTTTTATCAAATGTATCTTCCGGCATCATATCAATTTTATTTAAAATATCTTTTAAATAAATAAAAGATGCAAATCTAAAACTACCTTTAGATATATTTACTTCTCTAATATTACCAGCAAAATCATAAATACTATCAAATAAATATTTATGTATTTTAGATAATCCCTTAAATGTTCCATTTATATCATTTAATATATTTTTATCAAATAATTCCAAAGCTCTTAATTTAGTAATTCGTTCTTCTTTTGCGAGTTCAACATCATTATTTATATTTAATTTGTTTTCTAACATTTAAATCATCTCTTGTATAATTATTATATCAGGAAAAATCAGAAAAAGCTACTTTTTCAAGTAGCTTTTATGACTTTACATCACAATCATCATGGGAATTTATAAGCCCAATTGCTTGTAAATAAGAGTAAATTATTGTTGAACCAACAAACCTCATTCCTCTTTTAAATAAATCTTTTGATAATTCATCAGATATACTTGATGTTGTTTTACCAACCTCTTTTATTGGATATTCTTTAAAATACTTAAGTAAATAATTTTTAAAACTACCAAATTCACTCTCAATATTCATAAATATTTTAGCATTATTAATACTTGCTTTAATTTTTAGTCTATTTCTAATAATATTTTTATTATTAGAAAGTTCTTCTATTTTTGCATCATCATACAAAACTATCTTTTCTATATCAAAATCATCATAAGCTTCTTTAAAATACTTCCTTTTATTTAAAACGCATTCCCAGGAAAGCCCTGCTTGAAAACTTTCTAATATTAACATTTCAAATAAATACTTTTCATCTAAATTAAGTATTCCCCACTCATAATCATGATACTCTACATATAAAGGATTATTTACATTACACCATTTACATCTATTCATCTTAATACCTGTTTCTTTTTACTAAAAACATTATTTAATATAATAAATATCACTATAAATAAAATCATGACGCCCATATTAATAAAAATAGGTTTTAAATTACTAAAGTTTAAAACTTCTAAACTTGCCAGTAATTCATTAGAATTAATATAATAATATGCTGGAAACACATGGGCTAATTTTAAAACACTATCAGGCATCCACATTACAGGTATAAAAGCTCCACATAAAAATGCTTGAGATAATGAAATGACATTTACAATACCAGATACTGCTTCTTTTTTATTTACTAAAGTACTAACCAAAAGAGATAAAGCTAAAGCCACAATAGCAAATATTAATGTATTTAAAATATAAATTAAACCTCTTTTACTAAACATAATATTACCAAATACAATAGACCCTAAAATAGTATATAAAATAACTACAAATAACACATATAAAATACTTGATAACATAATACACTTATTATATTTTTTATAATTCATACTACTTATAATAGTTCTTTTCTTAACACTTTCTTCATTAAATGAAGATAATACTAAACAAATAATAAACATAACAACTGCTATAATGCTATAACTTGCAAAATTATAATATCTTGAAAGCCTAGTTAATTCAGAAGTATTTATTTTAGTTGCCAGTTCTACATTTGCACTATTTTCTAGTGAATTATTTATTTTTTCTACTAAAATATTTTTATCACTAAATTCATCATGAAGAACTCTTTGGGTTTTTAAATATCTTTCAAGTAGCATTTCTGCTAAACTTGATGAATAATCCCCACTTGATTTAATTTTAATTAAAGGATTATTACCATTTAACACTTCATCTTCATAACCTTCATCTATATAAATTACATAATTTGCATCTCTATAAAATAATGCATCATCTATTTTTTCTTCTTCTAAATCTATATCAAGAATATTTGCATTATCATTAAAATACTTAATTAGATTATTTGAAAGTACACTTTTATCATTATCAACTATTATTACATCTGGTTTACTACTTTTAAAATCACTTGTTACATCATTACTACTCATACTTAAAGTACCAAAAACAAGTAACATAACAGTATAACCAATTATAGTACCTTTATATTTATTAACAACTTTCCAAAAAGCTTTAAATACTGTCATATTTTTGCCTCCTTAAAACGATACTTGATATTCCAAGTATTATACCAGAAAACACTACTAAACTAATTACATTAAAGAAATATCTATTTAAAGTATCATAATAATATAAAGAATAAAAACCATCTGTAATCATCGCTGCTGGATTAATCTTATTAATAATTGGTATATTTTTATCAATTACATATTTCATTGTAATACCCATCATACCAGATAAAAATGAGAAAAACATTGTTACTGCAATTAATATGCCACTCTTTGCATTTTCATTTACTTTAAAAATTGATGCTATAAACACCCCTAAAGATAAACCTGCTACTGAACCAACAACAGCAAGTAATATAATGTACCACATATTAGAATTATAATTTATTTTTAAAACAAATATCGTATATAAGAATAAAATAATTAATCCTACAAGTTGCACAATAATACTAGCAAGTAAGCCACTTAATATTAAATTACTTTTTTTTACTGGTGCAATACTACTTCTTTTACCTACATCACTTAAATTTGGTATACTTTTATTAATAATATACATAGATAATATACCCCCATATAAAGCAGCCATTGCTATTAAAGTATAATATTCAATCATAGTATAACTTAAATTACTTCTTGATATATTTTTAATATTTACTTCACTATTTAACTTATCTAATATATTACTTGTAATATTATCTATATCATAATTACCTTTACTTACTTCTTCATTAATACTTAAATTTATAATATTTTTTTCACTATTTACTTCATCAACAAAAAACTTAAGTATTGTTTCATATATTCCATTATCATTTATTTTAATATTTACATCATTACCAATAAATTCAAGATAACCAGTTATATCTTTATCTTCTAATAATTTATTAGCATCACTCTTGCTTACATATTTTACATTAAATAACTTATTATCATTATCTTTGCTTACACTCTTAATTGCATCTTTAAATATTTTATTATTATTAAAATCATTACTTTCTACAACTGCTATATCAAATGGATGAAATGCTTCATTATTTTCTATATCATTAAAAGCTAGTTTAAAAAATGTACCTAGAATAATTGGAAATATAAATGTCCAGAAAATTAAACTCTTATTTCTAAAAAGTATTTTTAAAGAATATTTAAAATTATGTTTAAACATTAATCTCTCAAATCCTTTCCAGTTAGTTCCAAAAAAACATCATTAAGTGTTGGTCTTTCAGAAAATATTTTTGAATATGTAACCTTTTTTTCATGCAAATAATCTATTAATTCACCTAGATTATCTTTTCCCTTTTTATAAACAATCACTAAAGTATTTCCTTGATAACTTAAATCTAAAACTGTTTTAAATTCTTTAATTTCTTTTAATGTTTCTTCACTTATATTTTTTACTTCCACAGTTATTTTTTCTTCTAATTTAGCAAGGGTCTTTAATTCATCAGTAGTACCTTTAGCAATAATCTTACCCTTATCTAAAATAATAATTCTATCACAAATAATTTCCACTTCTTCCATATAATGAGTTGTATAAACTATCGTAGCACCTTCATCACGAAGTTTTTTTATACCATCTAAAATATTATTTCTACTTTGAGGGTCAACTGCAACAGTTGGTTCATCTAAAAATATAAGTTTAGGTTTATGAGCAATACCACAAGCAATATTTAAACGACGTAATAATCCTCCGGATAACTCTTTTGGATAAAACTTTATAAAGTCATTTAATCCCACTAAATTAATGGCATCCATTACATATTTTCTTCTAATCTCTTTATCATTTATATATAAACCACAAAAATAATCAATATTTTCATAAACAGTTAATTCTTGAAATACTGCCACTTCTTGAAATATAACCCCGATATCTTTTTTTATTTCATATGCATCTGGCTTCATTACATGTCCAAATATCTTAATACTTCCACTACTATAATTTAATAGTTGTAAAATTGAATTAATCGTTGTTGATTTTCCACTACCATTCGGTCCTAAAAGTCCTAATATTTCTCCTTCATAAACATCAAATGATAAATTATCAATTGCTTTTAAATTCTTATATTCTTTTGTTAAATTCTTTACTTCAATTACTTTTTTCATTATCTAATCTCCTTACATACACAATTTTTTCTTTTAAACTAATTTTACTTATTTTATAACCATACTTATTCAAATTCTATTTAAAAACGCATGATTAATTTTAAAAATTAATATTTCTTCAATTTCCTTAAATGTAATTTTCCTAACATCTTTATTTTTAATATACTTCCACAACTTATCATACTTCATATTATTTTTCCTCCTCAAGTAACATCAATGCCTTAAACTCACAAGATAAAAGTTCACTAATTTGTTTATCATTAAGTTTAATTGCATCACATGCAAGGAGTGTTGCAAGACCATGAGTAAACAACCACATTTTTGTATGAAAAGACATTATCTCTTCATCATTTAATTTAGTACTTCCCTTTATTAACTTAAATATATTATTAATATTATCTTCAGCAGCACCAATAAATTCACTTATAGAAAGATTTGTTTTACTCATAAACAACACTTTAAATAAATTCTTTTCCTCCTTAGCAAATTTTATATAATTAATACCAGTTTGTTTATACTTAGGCATTTCATCATTCATATTATTTGTTAAAAAATCATAAAAATATTTAATCATCACTTTATTTAATTCTCGCATTAATTCTTCGCTATTTTTAAACTGATAATATATTGGCCTTATTGAACAATTTAGTTTCTTAGCAATCTCTCTATTACTAACAGCATCAATTCCCTTTTCTCTTACTATTTCTAAAGCTGTATTTAAAATATTATCTTTACTTATACTTATATTCTTTGGCAATATATCACCTTCCTAACTATATTGTATCATGTGATACAATATTAGTAAAGAAAAAAATTAATTAAATGCAATTTCTGTATCAATATTATCATCAACTATAGCAATTATCAAAAATATAATACCACTTATTAAAATTAAGAATGAACCAATAAAAGAGGCATATCTAAGTAAAACTTTCTTATTACTATCTCCAGGTTTTAATTCCAATATATCATCATAAGAATCTTTAGCAAAATAATAATAAATAAGTAACAAGATACTAAAAATAAGTATCATTAACCATTGATATTCTTTTTTACTCTTTTCACTTTTAGTTAAAATATAATTCTTTTCTTTACTATTTGCATACCAACTTAAAACAATAATACCAATATATATTATCCAAATATAATTTTCTATTTTAATATCTTTTAACCTACTTACATCTTCATCCATATTAAAGTATATTATTTTGGGCATTCAGTTCATACCCACAAGGTTAAAAAATTTTCTACAAATAAAAAAAGTGGAATTGTACCACTCTCCAGTTTATGTGGTGTAATTATATACTTAGTCCACAGACCACTATAAATCTGTCCACCATGACAAAGCATTATTGCTTCCGGTATTTAAAATATATCATAATAATATAAGAATTGTCAAATTTATACATACATCTATTTATGTAATAATAACTTATTTTTTTACTTTTAATGGCCAACTTGCATAAAAAAAAGAATATTATTTCTAATATTCTTTAGTAAACTCTTGGTAGCGAGAGGGAGATTCGAACTCTCGACCTGCCGGGTATGAACCGGATGCTCTAGCCAGCTGAGCTATCTCGCCATGACTACTAAATAATACCAAAAAAAAAGACTTTTGACAAGTCTTTTTCGACATTTTTTATATTTTTATCTCAAAATATCATCAACATTATCCAAATAACCTTCAATTTTCTTCAAAAGTTTAGAAATATGAAGCCCATCCACAAAAACATGACTAACAGTAATATTAAACGGCATTTCATATTTTTCATTATTTAAAACAAACTTTCCAAAACAAATTCTTGGAACACTTAAAGAACTAACATCTTCAGGAATTGGATGAGTAACACTCGTAAAATTTATCCATGGAACACTAGTAATATAATATTCATTATAAGTATTTTCTAAGTTATAACTATCACTAGTTAAAATATCTTCATTCTTTGCTTTATCAATATTTTCTTTAGCAATATTATAAAACTCATGATAATTATCAACATATGAAAATCTAACATTTTCAAAAGTATCATTTTTAGTTAAAACGGTTATTCCTGGATTACAAACATCATATTCCACTGGTTCTTTATCTATAAATCTTTGCTTCATTTCAGGTATATCATTTAATGATTTAACTAAAATAAACAAGAAGTTGATAAAAAACGAACTATTAGTTTCTTTAGTATATTTAACTAATTTTGTTACATCTAAATTAACATTAACTCCATAAGTAGGATTTTTAAATGTTTTAAACCATTCATAAGTTTTTCTTCTATCCATTTTTTCTACATCTATTTTTTTCATATTACCACCTAATATTGAAATAATTGTACCCAATAATATGTTCCATAAAATTTAATTACACCAATACCAATTCTAGTAAAGGAAGAACTAATCATATTTTCATAATGACCTTGAGATCCTTTCCAAGCATATGAAACTTCTTTAGCATTACGTTGTCTACTTGCAATATTTTCCCCCACGCCATAAATATCTTGACCAAAATCACGCATTATATAATAGCACATATTTCCATCAGGTCTTTCATGAGAAAACTTATTTGAATAAGCCATTTCAATAGCTCTAACCATTGCAGCTTTAGTTAAAGTTTCATCAAGTTTTAATGGTTCCTTACCTGCTTCAGTTCTAAATTCATTGGTATATTTTACTACATCATTCACTTCATTTTGGTATATACTCATATTTTCAATAGCTTCAGGTAACATATCCGAAGTCTTTGCATTAAAATTAGTTCCATCAACTTCATTGTGAGTATATTCATTAACTTTCTTTTTAGCCCCATCACTATATACATTATAAGTTTTTACATGCCAAGAAGTTAATTTAGTTCCATATTTTAAATCTTTTTCTTCTTTTTCTGTTTCAGTTTCTTCTTTAACGAATTTTACTTTATTATTATTACTATTATTATTGTTTTTTGTATTACTTGTTTGTTTTTTTAAAATCTCTAGTTTTGTAGTTTCTTCTAATTCATTTCCACTACTATCTTTAGCAATAATAACAATATCATATGTACCTACTTTATCATAAATCTTATCATCTTTATATGATAAAATACATTCTTCACCACTATTATCAGTACAACTATCAACAAAATCAGTTATTTCGTATTTTTTTCCAACAACTATACTAACACTTTTTAATTTTAAATCTGGTTTTGTGGTATCAACTACATTTAAAGTAGTATCATATTTTATATCATCAATATTTATAACTACTTTATATGTACCAACTTTATCATATTTTAGATTAAAATCTATTTCTTCATCATCAAGATAATATAAAATTTTTGCATTACTATTAATATCTCCATTAAAAAAATCTTTAGCATTTAAAAGTTCACTCATAACTTCAACACTAACATCTTTTTTTATAACCAACTTTACATCATCATTGTTATTTGTATTTTCCTTTTTATAAAAAAAATAAATACCTAAACTAACCAAACATACAAAAACGAAAACCAAAATACCAATAATTAAATATTTTTTATTTATTTTCTTCACAATAATCACCACATAAATTATAAATCATTTAAAAGAAAAAAGCTATAAGAATTTATACTCTTATAGCAATACCTTTCTTTTTTAAAATATATTTTCGAAGCCAATCAACTGGAAATACGCTTAAAGCTAAAGTTAAAACTAATAATAATTCATTTAATTTTAAACCATAAGTTCTAAAAATATCTCCCCCATTATATATAATCCACATCTGCGCAACAAAGATAAATGTAAATACTCCAATAAATACTTTATTCTTACCTAAATTAGCAAATGTATTAATTCTAACAGTTCTAGCATTAAAAGCATTAAATATTCCCATGAATATAAACATTGCAAAATAAGCAGTCATTAAATATTTATTATTATCACCTACTCTAATTAATGATTTAAATATAGGTAACTTTAAAAACAAAATACATAATAATGCACAATATACACCTGTCCAAATAATTTCACTATACATATATTTATTCATAATCGGTGTATCTTTTTTCTTCGGAGGTTCTTCCATATATTCAATTAAAGGTGCTTCATAAGAAAATGCTATCCCTGCAAAAGTATCCATAATCATATTAAGCCATAACATTTGCACAATTGTAATTGGTGTTGTAACTCCAATAAAAGAACCAACTATTGATAAAACAAGTGCACACATATTAACAGTTAATTGATAAATAATAAACTTTCTAATACTTTTAAAAATAGTTCTACCATACAAAATAGCTTTACTAATTGATAAAATATTATTATCTAATATTACTATATCTGCAGCTTCTTTAGCAACTTCAGTACCACTGCCAACAGCAAAACCAACATTAGCTTTCTTTAAAGCTGGAGCATCATTTACACCATCTCCAGTCATACCAACAACTAAATCCATATCTTCTATAATGCTAACCATTCTACTTTTGTCTTGAGGTAATGCTCTTGCAATAACAGCAATTTTATTTAAATTCTTCTTTATATCTTCATCACTCATTTTTTCTAAATCACTACTACTTATTACCATATTACTATTTATATCAATAAGACCAACCTCACGTGCAATAGAAGTCGCAGTATCCATTGCATCCCCCGTTATCATAATTGGTTTAATACCAGCACTCTTAATTAATCTAATTCCTTCTTTAGCTTCATCTCTTAATTCATCTTTTATATTAACAAAACCTAACAAAGTTAATTCATCGAAACACTCACCATAAGCAAATACTAACACTCTTCCAGATGCTTTAGTATACATATTTATCTTTTTTAAAATAACACTTTTATTTATTAAACTAACCTCACTACCAAAAGAATTTAAATATTTCTTACACTTTGGCATTATTACTTCTAAAGCCCCTTTATAATATGTTATTCCATTACTTAATGTAACACTACTATACTTATATTTACTATCAAAAGGTTCTTTTTTTATAACTTTATCTTTTACATTTTTATCACTACCTATAAAAGACATTAATGCTCTATCAGTAGAATTACCTCCTATAATACCTGTATCACTTATTATACTAGCATTATTATAATAAAATGATTTATACATTACTTCATAATTCTTACATTTTTTTACTTCACTTACATCTTTAAAAACCTTATTATCAGGAGTAACAAACTCAGTTACTTTAAGAATACCCTTAGTTAAAGTACCTGTTTTATCTGTTAAGAGGACATTTAAGCTACCAGCAGTTTCTATACCTACTAATTTTCTAACTAAAACATTATCTTTTAACATCTTTTTCATATTACTTGATAATACTAATGTAATCATCATTGGAAGTCCTTCAGGAACTGCCACCACTATAATTGTAACTGATAATGTTAAAGCATATAACAAATGATTAAACATCACTGGAAAATTACTAATTGTTGCTCTGATTAAATCTATATCAAAACTATTTTCAATTACAATACTAGAAAATAAATATGATATACTTGCAAGAATAGCTCCAACATAACCAATACGACTTATAGTTTTAGCAAGACCACGAAGCTTTATTTTTAGTGGACTTTCAGGAACAACTTCTTGTAATTCCTGAGATATTTTACCTAATATTGTTTTATCTCCAACAAGTCTTACCAACATTTCAGCTTCACCATTATAAACTACTGAACCACGATAAACTCTATTTACATCACTAATCACCGGACCATTTTTACTTACCTTCTTAGCTTCTTTAGTCTCTCCATTTAAAGCTGACTCATCAACACTTAAAGAACCATTAATTAAGTAACCATCCGCTGGAATTTTATCACCACTACTAAGGATAACAACATCACCAACTACTATTTCAGATGATGGTATTTCGACAATTTTACCATTTCTTCTAACACACGCTTTAGTTTTTAATTGCTCTTCTTGTAATCTTGAAAATGCTTTCTCAGAACCATATTCACTAATACTTGAAATAAATGATGCTAAAAAAATAGCAATTAAAATACCAATAGTTTCATACCAGTCAAAATCACGAAAAAGCACTACTACTTTAATACCTAATGCTATCAACAATATTTTAATAATTGGGTCTCCTAAAGATTCCAATAATAGATGCAAAAAAGTATTCTTCTTTTGCTTAGTAATTTCATTTGTACCATGTTCTTTTCTAGATTGTATAACTTCTTTTTCGCTTAAACCCATATGCTTGTCCTCCCAGAATAAGTCTATGATTTTTTTTAACTACTTAGAACACAATTTATTTTTCTTATGTAAGACTTGCAAATTTTTCACCATCATGAAAACATTTTTTGTTGAAGATAAAATCTTCTTCAAAAAGCACCTCCTTTCATAAAAAAATTTTTAATATAAAAGACGCACATGTTATCATGTGCGTTATTTTTCTTTAACCTTTCGTTTCATTATCTTGTCGTTTTCTTGTTTCAATTAAGTCTGCTATTCCGCCTGCACTCATCGTAGACATAATACATACAACAATAGAATTAAGCAAGTTATCATCTATATGTAGAAAAAAACATACAACCCCACTTAAAATGCCAATCACAACATTTTGAATAGGAATAAACTTATTAGGAACATTCTCAATAAATATTTTTGTAATTGCTCCAAAAATATATGCTACAAGCATTATTATAACTGATAATGATATAGTCAAGATATCACCCCCTTTAAAGGTTAATTTATCTTACTATATCATATGAGCTAGTCCAATAAACATAAATTACTTATGCCCTTTATTCACTTTTATTTTTAAATTGAAGTATAATCGGTGTACCATCAAAATCAATATTATTTCTAATTTGATTTTCTAAATATCTTTCATAACTAAAATGAACTAAACCTTTATTATTTACAGAAAAAGTAAATTTCGGAGGACAATTACCAGTTTGACTTACAAAATATATTTTAAGTCTTTTACCTTTATAAGAAGGTGGTTCATGTAAACTAACTGCTTCCATAATAATATTATTAAGTAAACTTGTTTTTACTTCTTTTCTATTATTGTTATAAGCATTTATTACCTCAGGCATTAAAGTACTAACACGTTTTTTAGTTTTAGCACTTAAAAATACTACATGAGCATAAGGAATAAATTGAAATTCATTCTTTATTTCTTCTTTCCAATGTCTTATATCGCTATCTGGATTATTTATAGTATCCCATTTATTTACACAAATTACAATACCTTTACCAGCATCTAAAGCATATGATGCTATATGTTTATCATGTTCAATAATACCAGTTGATGCATCAATTACTAACACACAAACATCACTTCTATCAATTGCTTTAAGACTTCTTATTAAACTATACTTTTCAACACTTTCATAAATCTTACCCTTTTTTCGCATTCCTGCTGTATCAATAACAGTAATATCTTCATGATTATATTTAAATTTAGTATCTATGGCATCTCTAGTAGTACCAGCAATATCACTAACTATTGCTCTATCTTCATTTAATATAGCATTAATTAAACTACTTTTACCAACATTAGGTCTTCCAATAATAGAAAATTTAATTGTATTATCTTCTTTTATTTCTTCTTCTGGTAAATCTTTAGTAATAGTATTAAGTAATTCATTAATACCAATATTATGTGAAGCACTAACTGCAATTAACTCACTAAAACCTAATTCATAAAAATTATATAAATTATCTTTTCTTTTATCATTATCAAGTTTATTAACAACCACAATAACTGGTTTACTTGTTCTATGTAATATTTCAGCAACCTTTCTATCACTTGCATCAATATCTTCTATACCATCTACTACAAACAAAACTAAATCTGCTTCATCAATTGCTAAAGTAGCTTGAGCAAGTATATCTTTTTGAAAATCATCATCTCCAAAAGAAATACCTCCTGTATCAATTAAATGAAATCTTTTATTATTATACTCTACTTTACCATATATTCTATCTCTAGTAACTCCTGGTGTATCCATTATAATAGATTTATTTTCTTTAATTAATCTATTAAATATACTACTTTTACCAACATTAGGTTTACCAACTAAACATACTGTTTGCATACTAACCTCCTTATCTAATAACTTTTATCACATACATAATTTACATCATTACTTTTAATATTTAATGCTTTAGCATATACTCTATTATTCTTTTTATATATTTGTATTTCATCACACAACATACTCTTATTAGTAACATTATTTATTAAATCTTTCTTATTACTACTATTTACTTCATTACTTTTATAGTAATCACTATCTATTAGTTCTTTAACTGTTATTACTTTACAAAACTTACTTTCAACCCCATCTACAGTACATGCTCCACCAAGAGAACTTTGGTTCTCTTGCCCATAAAGAATGGCGCTTGCTTCTAATTCATTTATTTTAGTATCTAATAACTTCTTTAAAGAATTATTTCTAATTCTCATAACTCCAAAAGTAGACATAGATATAATAATACTAAGTATTACTATAACTGCTAATAATTCAATTAATGTAAAGCCATTCTTTTTTTTCATATTTTTTCCTCGATTATACTTAATACTTCAGTTCTTCCTTTTTTAGTAACTGAACTAAATGTTATAAATTCATTATCATCAAATTTTAAAGTATCTTTAATTAATTTATCTTGTTTAATTCTACCATTTTTACCTACTTTATCATATTTAGTAGCAACAATAGTAATATCTAAATTATAATACTTTAAAAACTCATACATTAAAACATCATCTTCAGTTGGTTTATGTCTATAATCTATTAACATAAATACATGTTTTAAATTTTCTCTAGATTTTAAATATTCTTCAATCATTAAACCAAACTTCTTTTGAGTATCTTTACTAACACTTGCATAACCATAACCAGGTACATCAACTAAATAAAATGCATCATTAACTTTATAAAAATTTAATGTTTGAGTTTTCCCAGGTTTACTACTAGTTCTAGCAAAGTTTTTTCTTTCAATTAATGTATTTATAAAACTACTCTTTCCAACATTACTTCTACCCACAAGTAAAAACTCTGACTTTTTATCTTCTGGATATTGACTTCTTCTTACAGCAATAATTGGTTCATTCACACTTTCAATTTGCATAATTTGCATCACCCACTTAATTATATATTATTTCATTTAAAAATGCAAATTTTCATATATATTATTAACAAATAAAGGAGGAAAAATTACATGCACAATACTAATTTTCCTCCTTCAATAGACCCACATACTTTTTCAATCATCGCCGTAGCAGTTGGTTATGCTTGTGTTGGAGATTATAATGCCAATGAACAAAACTCAATTGGCAACTGGTTAATTCTTGTGGGACAATACATATTAACACACGCAGCGCAACAACAACTAATTGAGTCACGAATTGAAAACAACAACATCAACTCAAACTCCAAGAAAGCAAAAAAAGGTGGTTCCCCATACACAGATAATGAGAACCACAGAAGTAACCAAAACCAACGAAACGAAGTAGACTTCCTTCTAGATGCATTAAACAAGATGCAACAAGAACTAGATAAACTAAAACACAGTTAACTTAATGAATTCAAAACTATGTTTATAGCTCGGCGGCGCGGGGCGGATACTCCCGCCAGCCGCGCAAAACAAAAGTTTATCACACCACCAAAGTTATTGGCGAATCTTTAGTTCCAGATCCCCCAGCATAAAGAACAGAAGACTTTAGATATAAGACTGGACGAGAGCCATACCCATCGCCCGCGTAGCCGTTGTACAGGTGGCCGTTGCGGTACAAACTGAACAAATAATTGCTGGTCGAAGAATAAGGCGTTAATGTCCATTCATTATATCCCATGTACATCCAATTTATTGTTTTTATTGTTGTTCCATTTGCATCATTACCATCATAATTATATAGAGTTTTAGCCCATGCACTTGGACTTGCTGCAAACCCATAGTCACTAGCATACATTAATCCTATTTTTGATGTGCCATCGTTAGGTCCATATGTTTTAGTAGCATTTTTTATTTCTGCTGTGTACATCGCACTCGGTGTTACATCACTTGTTGAATGCCCACTTACTTTCCATGTAGCATCTTCAATCATATTTGACCACATTGTACCTATATTATTTAAATAATTTGTATTTAAGTTTATTTTATTTAGTAAACTTGTACTCCATGTATTACTTGAACTATTTGTTGCTCTATAATTCCAGAAATATGTATCTACTTTTGATAAATTTCCTTTATAGTATGTTGAATCTGGAGTATCTGAGCCTTTATAATCGCCATTAGTTCCGAGTAATGCGCTTGTCACATAATCATATTTGATTAATTTTACTTTATCTTCGAATACTCCGATAATTCTATATAAGTTATTTGTTGGGCATGTTGCTGCATTAGAACCAAAACATACAAAGTTGTTTGTTGTATTACTTGGGCCTGCATATCTGTATGAATTATCTCCTGCTCCATTTGCTAGACTACTATCATGATAATATAATCCATTTTCTCCTTGAGTTCCTGTATATTGTGAGATAACATAATCTGTTAAAGTCAGTATTTTTGTCTTTTGTAAATAAATATCTAAATCCATACTAGCATTTTCATTATCTGATTGGTCTGTACCTAAATTTACAAATGTTAAAGTAAATGTCCAAGTGTGAGTAGTTCCAGTACTTGATGATGTCGTAGAAATTGGATAATCTGTTTTAATATTAAATAAACCTTTTTTACCAGTAACATCAAAACCTGAAACACCACCTGAAGTAACATAAGTTAAACCATCTACTCCAGAAGTAACATTATTACCATTTTCATCTTTAATAGTTAGTATTACTTCTGCAGTATTATCACTAGTTGTATAAGTATATGAATTACTATTTATAACAACTCCCACATAATAAGTAGCACTAGCACTATTAGTTTTACTTGATGCTACTAATTTAACCTTTGGATTAGTTGTACTACTTAAATTAGAACCACCAGTTTGAAAATTATCAGTTGTAGCACTTAAACTAAGGTTAGAACCCTTTGTAAATATTAAAGTATCCCCACTAGCAGTAACTTCACCTTCATTACTTAAATCTTCCCCTAAAGTTGGTCCTAAATAAGAAAATGTTAATTTACCCACTAATAAAGCTATAACTAAAAGTATTAAAATAAATATAAAAATTAAACTTAATTTACGTCCATTTACTTTTTCCATTTATAATCACCCTTATTCTTTTATAATTATAACATTATTTTTTATTAATATAAAGTTTTTTCTTTCATATTTACAAAAAATGTGTTAGAATAAATCCTTACAAGGAGTCATTATGTCAACATGTTTTAAAAATGAGTTAAAAGATAAAGAAAAAGAATTACAAAAATTATTAGCAACACCCAGTGATAAAAGAACTATTTTAAATACATTAGAAAATATTAGAATTAATTTAAGTAAAGAAAGAATACCTGGTAGTATAGATATTCTCCTTGAATATGATTACAAATTTTTAAGTGAAACATCTTTTCTATGGCCAATTATAAAAGATGTTGCTAATATAGAAGAAACTACTATTAAATTACCTAAAAATAATAGAAAATTTTCTTTAAAAGAAATAATAGATATATTACATGATTTCTTTAAAAATAGCACTTCTAAAAGTATTTATGAAATATTTTTAAAAATATATAATGAAAATAAAAAATCTATTAGATTTATAAATGGTGATAATTTAAGTTATACCGGTGAAATAATATATTTAGAATATTTTAAAAGATTTTATATAATGGGATGTATAGAAAATAGTATTGAAGACATAATGACTTTTGCTCATGAATTTGGACATGCTATTCAATTTTATCTTAATTTTAATAATAATTTATATAAAGAATTAAATGTTTATATTGAAATAATTAGTATATTTTTTGAATTAATATGTAATGAACATTTATTAAGTAGTTTTTATAGTGATGCAATTATAAATGCTTATGATACATTAGGAAAGCATTTAGATAGTGCTAAAAACTTAGATAGTGAACTTATATTACTCCGTGCTATAAAAAGTGATAATATATTTGAATTAAGAAAAAATATTGATATATTATTATGTCATTTAACTAAAGAAGATATGAATAACTTTATGGCTCTTAAACCTGCCAGTGATTATATTTATGTTATAGCATTTAATATTGCTACTAACCTATTTATGATTTATAAAGAAGACCCAGAATATGCATTTTATTTAGTAAATAAAATAATTAGTTTGGATTTAAATTTAAGTAAAGAAGATTATTTTAAAGAATTAATAAGTTTAGATGTAACAGATATAAGAAGAACTAAAGATTATAATGAATTAATCCTTAGAAGAGTAAGAGAACTAAAATAGTCTACTTGCTAAATTCATAGCGATATGTTACAATTAACTTGAGGAAAAAAAGACATATAAATAAATTTGAATAAAGGGAATTAAAACAAAACGGACTTGTTTTAATTCCCTTTAACTTTTGTTTTTTAAAAGGGAAAACGAAAGGATGAAGAAAAATGAACTATTATGAAAATATTAAAACAGAGATACTAAATAATGAAATAACTAAAAAAGTAAAGGATTATTCAAAAAACAAAAGTGATTTAACTACTTATTATAATGTAGGCAAATTATTAAGTGAAGCTGGTAAACATTATGGAGAAGGAATTATTAAGGAATATTCAGAAAGATTAACTAAAGAATTAAATAAAAAATATTCAGTTTCAACACTAAGATATATGCGTCAATTTTATGAAAATGGAATTCACCAGGCAGTGCCTGGTGAATTGACATGGAGCCATTATATAGAGTTGTTACCTCTTAAAGATATAAATAAAATCAAATATTATATAGATATAACAATTAAAAATAATTTGTCCACCAGACAACTTAGAGAACGCATTAAAAATAAAGAATATGAAAGATTAGATGAAAATACCAAATTAAAACTAATTAAATCTGAAAAACTTAAGATGGAGGATACAATCAAAAATCCAATAATAATAAAGAATAATCTAAATTATGAAATAATATCTGAAAAAGTATTACAAAAGGTGATACTTGAAGATATACCAGCATTTTTAAGTGAACTTGGTAGTGGATTTACATTTATTAGAAATGAATATCCAATAAAAATTGGAAATAATTATAACTATATTGATTTGCTATTATATAATTATGAATTTAATTGTTTTGTAGTTGTTGAATTAAAAATAACTGAACTAAAAAAAGAACACATTGGTCAAATTGAAGTATATATGAATTATATTGATAAGAATTTAAAAACTATAACTCAAGATAAAACAATTGGTATTATTCTCTGTAAAAAAGATAATAAATTTATCATGGAGTATTGTAGCGATGAAAGAATTAAGGTAAGAAAATATGAATTATTATGAAAATATTAAAACAGAAACATTAAACAATGAAATAACTAAAAAAGTAAAAGATTCCTCAAAGAACAAAAGTGATTTAACTACTTACTAATGAAACTAATTCAAAGTATTTTAGACAATTTTATATATTTTCAAATCGTCACACAGCGTGTGACAAATTGTCATGGTCACACTATAGAACTTTATTATCTATTTCAAATGTTAATAAAATTAATTATTATATTATTGTATTTCAAAAAAGTCCGACACTGTCGGGCTTTTTTAGCTTTTACCCAATTTCACAGGCAGTGCCTGTGAAATTAACATGTAGCCATTAGTTATTAAAAAGTGCCGACAGTGTCGGCAAAATTGACATGGAACTATTATGCTGTTAAAAATTGCAGACACTGTCGGCAAAATTAATATAAAATTTAAAAAGGTGCGACAGTGTCGCAACTTTTTAAATTAAAGTAATTATCACAATTTATCGTATTTCAAAAAGGGCAGGCACTGCCTGCCCTTTTGACATGTATCTATTGTGTTCGACACAAATTATTTGTTTTCCAAAACTTTCTTCATATTATTCTTAGCATTTAAAACAGTTTCTTCATCTGGTTTCATAACATATAATTTAGTTTTCTTATAGCTATAAACATAATCCATAGCATCACTACCATTAACACTAATTGATTTAATACTCCAACTACTACCCTCTTCTAATTGCATTTTTATAAGCTTAGTTATTTCATCATCACTTATATTTGTAACAAACTTTCCCTTTAAAGCTTTTAAAATATCCACATAATTAGTTATTATCTTCGGAGACATAGCTTTATTAATTAAGGCAGTAAGAACAAGTTGTTGATTTTCTCCCCTTACTCTATCTCCTTCTTTAAATGATTTTCTTTCTCTAGCAAAAGATAATGCTTTTTTACCATCTAAAACATTTTCTCCCTTTTTATATGAATAACCATCCTGAGAAACAAAACTATATTTAGAATAAACTGTAACCCCACCTAAAGCATCAACAATATCAACTAAAGAAGTAAAATTAACTTTAACATAATAATTAATTTTAGTATCAAATAAATCTTCTAAAGTATGAATACTTTCATCAACCCCATAAATACCAGCATGAGTTAATTTATCATATTCCCCAAAAGTATGTAATTTAACATAATAATCTCTAGGAATATTTGTAAGTAATATCTCTTTTGTAGTGGGATTAACACTCATAATAATATTAACATCACTTCTAGATACTTTATTAATACTTCCATAAGTATCTATACCAGAAATATATATATTAAATGAATTATTTACAACATCAACAGATTTACCTATATCTTTATTTTTAATTTCAACCTCTATTACATCAATAGACTTTATTATTTCATCAAAATTACTTACTTCCTCTTTTAATATACTAATTTGTGCATCTTCTAAAATAATTGCATTTACAATTTTTTCTTCTAACTTAGTAAATAAATCACTTACATCACTACTTATATTACTTTTAAAACTAATTTTCTTACTTAACTTATCTATCGCTTTATTTAATCCTTCATACTTATCTTTATCTAAATACCCTATTACTTGATTATTTAAATCTTTTATATTTTTATAATTACTTGTATTTAAAACTAATATATTATAATTTTCTATCTTATATTCATTAAAACCAAATTGTTTAAAGAAATCCATTGTATTTAAACTATAATTTATTCCAAATATCATTCCTATTATTAAAATAAATGAAAAGAAACCACCAACTAAATTTCTTACATGTCCATTACTTAATAATAACAATGAAACTATTACATCTATTATACCCAAAGTAACTATAAATACCCAAAAGTATTCTAAAGGTAATACATTTATAAAATATATTAATCCACTAAACAAGATACTTAATATTACTAAAAATATAACTAAATATTTTTTAAAACTAAAAACTTTTTTATTACTACTTTTCTTACTCATAACTACCTCGATATAAGTATACAAACTTTTATAACAAAATGCAATATAAAAAGATAGATTACTCTATCAATTCATATGTTACATCCCAATAATATAAGGATTTTCTAAACTGCCATCACCATCATACAAGAATACTGAACTGTCAAGGTATAAGACGGGGCGAGAATTATATCCGCCATAAGCATTTTGTGCGTAGTAAAGTCTACCATCATCACGTAAATAGAATACTGTCGCAATGGAAGAAACCGGTGTAAGTGTCCATTCATTTCCTTTTCCATATAGCCAACTTTGTCCTGCACATGTTGCACTGCTATAAAACTCTAAATTTGTTGTTCTTACACAACTGCTTGATAATACACTATATCCATAATCACTTGGATACATTAATCCTATATAACCCGTTGTGGTCTTTGATTTTCTTTCATATTTATAAAAAGCTTCAGCATTGGCACTTGCGTCTGAGTAATCACCTAAATACCATATTGCATTTACTATCATATTTCTATATTCGGATTGTATGCCTTTTTTAGTATAATCGCAATTGCCAGTTGCTATTGCACCATATCCATAGCAATATCCTGAACTAGTTCCATCTGTTGCATTATAATATGCACCATTAAATAGCTTATTCAAGTTTACATTTGCCCAATTTCCAGATGATGATACATTCCATGAAATCCCGCCCATTGTTTCATCTCTAATTATTTTTACTAAATTCCTTTCACTTTGACCATGTGATGCACTATCAAATACTCCGATTATTCTCCAATACTCATTATTGAACCATATATAGTTATTTGGATTTTTCCCTTCATATCTTATTCCAGCACTAACAGTTTGTATATTTTCATTATATGTACCACTTTGTAAATAAAATATTACGTTATCCGAACCACTTGAACTACTACTATCTTTTTGATAAGTAACTTTTATAGCATTCGATGTTGTTAAATTTCCTAAATAATAACATTCAAAGTCACTATTAGATATACCTTTTAAAGATATTATTTGTGTATTATCTTTATAAAATATTGTGTAATCATAGTTTTGTTCACTTGATTGTTTATAACAAATTTGATAATTACTTGCTGTAGCTACATTAAATATAAATGTTGCTGTTGCACTATTAGTATGATTTGTACTTGTCCAAGTTTTATTAGTATCATCCCATT
>ULTD01015501.1_pt1 | contig 52685 bp, 52 predicted proteins | sample 1957321 | NCBI WGS metagenome assembly ULTD01 (sample SAMEA4835726, study PRJEB28245) | human gut metagenome | biome: gut microbiome; material: fecal sample | place: Denmark | collected 2008
GTAGGAAGAAAACTACTTCGTTTTCCTCCTACTCGATTTATGCGGGAAGCTTTACAGCGTCCTCTTGATCTCGACAATCTGGAATGCCTCGATGACATCGCCAGGCTTGATATCATTGTACTTGTCGATACCGATACCGCACTCCATTCCGGTCAAGACCTCTTTTGCGTCATCCTTGCCGCGCTTGAGAGATGAAAGCTCACCGGTATAGACCACGATGCCGTCACGGATAAGACGTACCTTGCTCTTGGCAGTCATCTTGCCGTCCTTGACAAGACAGCCGGCAATCGTTCCGACCTTGGAAATGTGGAAGGTCTGCTTAACCTCTGCAGTTGCAGTAACTTCCTCTTTCTTCTCAGGCTCAAGCATACCCTCGATACCGTCAGTAACTTCATTGATGGCATCGTAGATGATGGAGTAGAGACGGATTTCGATACCCTCTTTCTCTGCGAGGTTTCTTGCATCAGCAGAAGGACGTACCTGGAAGCCGATGATGATCGCATCGGATGCAGTGGCCAGCATGACATCGGACTCGGAGATTGCACCCACTGACTTGTGGATGACATTGACACGAACCTCTTCGGTAGAGAGTTTGATCAATGAATCTGAGAGCGCCTCCACTGAACCGTCCACGTCACCCTTGACGATGATATTGAGTTCCTTGAAGTTGCCGATGGCGATACGGCGACCGATTTCCTCGAGAGTCATATGCTTCTGGGTCTTGATGCCCTGGATTCGGATAAGCTGCTCGCGCTTGTTGGCGATGGCCTTGGCCTCCTTCTCGTCGTTCATGATATTGAACTTGTCACCGGCGCTCGGAGCTCCGTTGAGACCGAGAATGGAAACTGGAGTTGAAGGACCGGCTGTCTCTACCTTCTGTCCACGCTCATTGAACATGGCTTTCACGCGGCCGTAGTAGCATCCGCTGAGCATCATGTCGCCGGTGTGGACTGTTCCGTCCTGCACAAGGATTGTCGCCAAGTATCCGCGGCCCTTGTCCAGAGACGACTCGATGACTGTCCCGACGCCAAGTTTCTTAGGGTTCGCCTTGAGGTCCATGAGGTCAGTTTCGAGAAGGACTTTCTCGAGGAGTTTATCCACATTGAGACCCTTCTTGGCCGAAATCTCCTGGCACTGGTATTTTCCACCCCAATCTTCTACGAGAATGTTCATCTGAGCGAGCTGCTGGCGGATTCTCTCCGGCTGAGCGCCCGGTTTGTCTATCTTGTTGATAGCGAACACCATAGGAACACCTGCCGCCTGTGCGTGGTTGATGGCCTCGACTGTCTGTGGCATGACCGCGTCATCGGCGGCGATAATGATGATCGCCAGGTCGGTGAGCTGAGCACCACGGGCACGCATGGCTGTAAAGGCCTCGTGACCAGGAGTGTCGAGGAAGGTAATCCTGCGTCCGTCGGGGAGTACCACGTTGTATGCACCGATGTGCTGTGTGATACCTCCGGCCTCGCCTGCGATCACATTGGTCTGTCTGATATAGTCGAGGAGAGATGTCTTACCGTGGTCGACGTGTCCCATCACGGTGATGATCGGAGGTCTTGTCACGAGGTCCGCCTCGTTCTCCGGTTCATCATTCTCCTGATTGATCTCATTCTGAATGTCTGCAGTGACGAATTCCACCTTGTATCCGAACTCTTCTGCGACAAGCACAAGTGCCTCTGCGTCAAGTCTCTGGTTGATTGACACCATGAGACCGAGACTGAAGCAGGCCTCGATGACTTTGTTTACAGGAGTGTTGTTCATGAGGGTCGCGAGGTCATTGACAGTAACGAACTCAGTTACCTTGAGAATCTTCTTCTCAGCAGCCTCCTGAGCCATCTCCTCCTGAAGTTTCTGGGAAGCGAGCTCCCTCTTCTCCTTTCTGTGTTTTGCACCGAAATTGTTCTTGGACTTGCTGTCGTTCATCCTTGCGTAGGTCTCTTTCACCTGCTTCTGGATTTCCTTCTGCATTTCCTCCTGCTCGGCTTCTGTCATAGCAGGCTTGAACCTGTCATTGCCACGGTCTCTGCGGCGTTTTCCCTGTCCGGGCTGGTTGTTGCCGCCCTGACGGAAATCCTTCTTGCCATTGTTCTGACCGTTGTTCTGACCACCGGCATTGCCCTGACGGTTTTTCTTGTTGCCGTCCTTTTTGTCGTTGCCGTCAATCTTGTTCACATCGACTCTCTCGCTTCCGCCTTTGGCAATGCGCTCCCTCTTGTTCTTGCTCTTCTTGGGAGCTTCGAATTTGGACAGGTCCACTTTGCCCACAATCTTCAGACCTCCGGTAGAAACAGGCTCATCTTCGTCATTGCTGGAAGCAGCCTTCTGGAGTTTGTGCTCGGCCTTGAGTTTGGCCTTGTCCACCTTAGGATTGAACTCTTTCTGATTCTGAGTCTTGTCGCCTTTCTTGATGTCAGCCTTCTTGAGCTGGTTCGCATGAGCCTGTTCCGAAGGGGTTTGGTCGGTAGGCTCTGCAACTTTTGGCAGCTCGACTTCTTCATTAGGTTTTACTTCTACAGGCTCGCTGTGCTGAGGCGCAACTTCCTCTGAAGGTTTCAGTTCAGCGGCTGGCTTAACCTCTACAACTGGTTCAGCATGAGCTTCTTCCACCTGCTGCGGAACCTCTGTCTGCTTGGTCTCTGCGACAGGTTCCGGAACTGTCTGGACTTTCGTCGCTTCCTGGACTTCAGGTGCAGCCGTCTCTTCCACCGCCGGTTTTACCTCCTTCGGAGCTTCCTCTACAGGCTTCTGTACAGGTTCCTCCTTCGCGAAACCACTTCCTGATGTTCCTCTGATGATGACGGTGCTTCCACCTGCAGCCTCTTCTTCCTCGTCCTCTTTCTTCTTGGAACCCTTTTCAATGATTTCCTTTATCTTAATCTGAACACGCTCTGACTCGTCCTTCGCCTTGGCATCCCCGCCGAAGGCCTTCTGAAGTTCAGGAATGAACTCGTCCGACACCTTGGCATTCGGATTCATCTCGACATCGGCGCCTTTCGCTTTCAGGAAATCCACCAATGTCTGAAGTCCCACATTGAATTCTCTTGTCAGTTTGTTTAGTCTGATTTCTGCCATATAAACCCCTTTTATTTAACTATTCTTCTTCAAATTCAGCGCGCAGAATGTTCATCACATCCTCCACGGTCTCGTCTTCCAGGTCAGCGCGCTTGGCGATGTCCTCAGGATCCAGAGCCAGTACGCTCTTGGCCGTATCACATCCGATGGACTGCAGCCTCTCGATGACCCATGGGTCGATTTCGTTGCTGAACTCAGTGAGGAGTACGTCCTCATCATCCTCAGCCTCGTCTTCCTTAGGCACCTCACGCCATACCTCGATTTCGCGGTCAACAAGCATTCCTGCAAGCTTGATGTTGCATCCGCCCTTGCCGATACCCTTCTTCACCTCGTCAGGAAGCATGAATACCTTGATCTTGTCGTTCTCGTCCGTACCCATGTCGATAGATGAGATCTTCGCCGGGTTCAATGCTCTCTGGATGAGGAGCTGGGTATTGTTGGTCCACTGGAGAACGTCGATGTTCTCGTTTCTCAATTCCCTTACGATACCGATGATACGTGCACCCTTGACACCGATGCAGGCTCCGATAGGATCGATTCTGTCATCATAGGACTCCACAGCGACCTTGGCCCTTTCGCCAGGTATGCGGACTACCTTCTTTATGGTGATGAGTCCGTCATAGATTTCCGGAACTTCCTGCTCGAAAAGCTTCTTGAGGAATTCGTTTGAGGTTCTGGAAAGGACAATGTAAGGAGTCGTGTTGTTCTTCATCTCCACGCTCTTGATGATGGCGCGTACAGTGTCGTTCTTCTTGAAATGCTCACCCGGGATCTGCTCTGACTTAGGCAGTCTGAGCTCATTTCCGTCCTCATCGAGGATAAGCACCTCTTTTGCCCATGTCTGGTAAATTTCTCCGGTGAAAATCTCACCGATCTTGTCAGTGTACTTGTTATAGAGGTTGGCCTTCTCTATATCCATGATCCTTCCCTGAAGGTTCTGTCTGATATTGAGGATGCCTCGTCTTCCGAAATCCTTGAGCTCCACTTTTCTGGTGAAAGTTTCGCCGAGTTCGTAGTCGTCTCCATTCCTGTTCACTTCAGCAAGTGCAATCTGAGTGTTGGGATTCTCCACGTTCTCCACCACTTCGAGATTCTGGTAGATCTCACAGTCTCCCTTATCGACATTGATGATGACGTCGAAATTGTCAGCAGAGCCGAAAGTCTTTGCCAACTGGGTCATGAACACATCCTTCAGTACACCCATCATCACCGGGCGGTCAATGTGTTTTTCGTCCTTGAACAGCGCGAAGGCTGCCTTGAGGTCGAGCTTTTCTTCTTCCATAACAGTTATTGTTTTTTATATTTTTTCTATTCGAATTCAATGTGCGGAGTGACGCTGTTCACGTCCTCGTAAGCGAAAGTGTCCACGTGTCTGACAAGCTCCTTCTTTTTCTTTCCGGGGACAGCCTCCTTTACCTCGTAGGCAAGCGTAAAGCCTTTCTCGTCAGCGCTTTCCAGTGTTCCGACAAGTTTCTTTCCGTCTCTTGTCAATGTCTCGACTTTGGAACCGACAGCCTTGATGTACTGCTTGAGAATCTTGAACGGCTGGTCAAGCCCTGCAGAAGTCACAGTAAGCGAATAGTCTTCCTTTTCCTGGTCGAAAATCGAGAGAAAACTGTCATTTACCGCGATGCAGTCATCCATTTCCACAATGCCGTTTTCCGATTCAATGGCTATGACAATGTCATTGTCCCTGCTGATGGAAACATCGGTAATGAAACATCCACGCGCTTCCACTGTCTTAGTCATCTCTTTGTAAATCAGCTCTTTACTTATCATATTATTCTAAGCTTTCTTAAAAAAAGATAGGAGACGCATCCGTCCCCTATCTCATCTCACTTTGCAAAGGTAATCAAAATTTCCATAATAACCGAATTTCCTTAAAAAATATGAACAACGCGATTTTCTTGCTAAAGTAATGTAAATGTGTTTACTTTGCAAAGCAGATGTTGCGTCGTACCGGATTTGGTATGTGGAATACGTTGAATAAAATAGTTTGAGAATATGGAATTTTCAGCCAAACAGCTGGCCAAAGTTTTGAGGGGAACCGTGGACGGGGACCCGGAAGTGAAGGTGACTTCATTCGCCAAGATAGAGCACGGAAAATCAGGTCAATTGTGCTTCTATGCAAATCCTAAGTATGAACATTATGTATATACCTGCAAGGCCAGCATCCTGCTTGTGAATTCCACATTCGAGCCTAAGGAAAAAGTCAGCTGCACCATGATCCGTGTTGCTGATGCGTACACGGCAGTTGCGGAACTTCTCAAGTATGTGGCTACCCAGAAGCGTACGGACCGCAGACACAGGGGTTTCCGCTCATCCTGGTTCCTCACCACCAAGTTCGGCAAGAAGGTATATCTCGGCAGCCATTCCTACGTGGGACATCACGCTGTCATCGGAGACTATACCAAGATATATGAAAACGTATATATCGGTGACAATACCGTAATCGGTTCACACTGCATCATTTACCCTGGCGTAAGCATCTATCCGGGAATGGTCATCGGTGACAATGTCATCATCCATTCAAACGCTGTAATCGGCTCGGACGGATTCGGAAATGCGCCTCAGCCTGACGGCACCTGGGAGAAGATCGAGCACATCGGCAATGTGATTATCGGCAACAATGTGGAGATCGGAGCCGGTACCACCATTGACAAGTCAGAGATGGAGTCCACCATCATAGGCAACGGCGTGAAAATCGACAACCTCTGCCAGATTGCGCACAATGTCGTAATCGGTGACAATACCGTTATGGCGGCGCAGTGCGGCATCGCCGGTTCAGCAAAAATCGGCAAGAACTGTATTCTGGCAGGCCAGGTAGGTATCGCAGGACACATTGAAATAGCTGACAATACGACTATTGCCGCTCAGGCCGGCGTCATCGGCAATGTGAAGAAATCAGGTCAGGTGCTCTTGGGTTCACCAGCCATCCCTATAAAGAACTATATGCGCAGTTATGCTATATTCCGTCAGCAGGGAAAAGAATAATTAGTATATTTGCGTGATTAAAAGATAATTTGATGAAGCAAAAAACACTTAAAGCCTCCTGCAGTTTCCAGGGAAAAGGTCTTCATACTGGAAGAATTGCTGAGATGACGGTAAATCCCGCTCCGGAGAATACGGGAATTGTTTTCAGAAGAACAGACCTTGGAGAGGGAGCCGTAGTCAGGGCATTGGCCGAGAACGTATCCAGCACAGCGAGGAGTACTACCATATCTGAAGGAGAAGCTTCAGTTTCCACGATAGAGCATCTGATGTCGGCATTGACCGGAATGGGCATTGACAATGCCGTAGTCGAGCTGAACAATGTCGAGGTCCCGATTTTGGACGGCAGCGCCCAGCCGTATGTGAAGGCCTTTTCTGAGGCCGGTCTGGTCGAGCAGAATGCTGATAGACAGTTTATTGACGTTCCTGATGAAATAGAAATCAAGGACGAGAAGACAGGTTCCTGGGTGAAAATCAAACCTGCTGCCGCTCCTTCCTACGATATTACGGTGGATTTCAATTCCAGAGTGCTCGGCGTGCAGTCTGCCGCATGGGACTTGTCCAAGGATTATGCATCTGAAATCGGCCCTTGCCGCACTTTCGTGTTCTTCCATGAGGTTGAGTTCCTTCTTGCGAACAACCTGGTGAAGGGAGGTGATGTGGACAATGCCATCGTGATTGTGGAGCATCCGGTTACTGACGAGCAGGTAGGACGTATGGCGGACCTGTTCAACCAGCCTAAGCTGGGTGTTACCCCGGAAGGCTATCTGAGCAATCTGAAACTGCATTTCCCGAACGAATGCGGCCGTCACAAACTTCTGGACATGATAGGAGACATGAGGCTTGCAGGCGGTTATCTCAATGCTGAAATCACCGCTTTCAAACCTGGACACACGATAAATACTAATGCTGCGAAGGCTCTGAGAGCCCTCCTGAATAAAACCAAATAAACTATGAATAAGATACATCCATTGGCTACAGTAAGTCCTAAGGCCGTACTCGGCGACAATGTAGAAGTAGGACCTTACGCATTCATTGATGAGAATGTACAGATTGGCGACGGTTGCAAGATACATCCTCACGCAGTCATTTTCCCTTATGTGAAAATGGGCAAGAATTGCGAAGTGTATCCGGGAGCTGTCGTAGGCGCAGTGCCTCAGGACCTCAAGTTCGAAGGTGAGGTTACCCATGTGGAGATCGGTGACAATGTTACTATACGTGAGTGCGTGACCATCAACCGTGGAACCAAGGCAAGCGGCAAGGGCATTACCAAGGTCGGCAGCAATACTCTGATCATGTCCTATGTACATATAGCTCATGACTGTCAGGTCGGAAATCACTGTATCCTTGTAAGTTACGTCGGCATCGCCGGAGAAACAGAGGTAGATGACTGGGCCATCATCGGTGGTGGTGCGAAAGCGCATCAGTTCACCAAGGTCGGCTGCCACGCGATGGTCGGCGGCATGTCCAAGATCAACAAGGACATCCCTCCTTACGCAATGTGCGGCCGTGATCCTATCTGCTATGCCGGTGTGAACATCGTCGGACTCCGCAGAAGAGGATTCTCGGCAGAGACTGTAAGAAATATCAAGGATATCTACGATACCATCTATTTCCAGGGCTATAATATCTCTGACGGCTGCTCCAAGGTTGAGGCCGGTTTCCCTGATTCAGAGGAGAAGACCACCATATTGAACTTCATCCGTTCTTCCAAGCGTGGTATCGTAAGAGCCAATACATCCGGAGAGAAAGGCGATATCGACTAGTTATGTCAATGCTTTTGGACATGGCTTTCTTTCCGCCTGTATCCTATGTGGCGGCAATAGCTGAAGAGTTTACCCTGTCATCTGACGGGGTAAATTCGTATGTACCGGCAATTGTCTATATAGAGGCCTGTGAGAACTATCAGAAACAGACATACCGCAACCGTTGCCGGATATATGCTGCAGGTGGCGTGGAGGCTCTTTCCGTGCCGATTGTGCATGAAAACGGCACTTATGCGCTTCCTGTCAGGAAACTGAGAATCGACTGGAGCAAACCGTGGCTGATGAGGATGAAGCGGGCTATCGTGTCCGCCTACGAATCTTCTCCGTGGTTTGACTATTACAAGGACGATCTGTTCGCCATTCTGGACAGGCAATACGAATTCCTTTTCGACCTGAACATTGACCTGTTCCGCTTCTTCCTGAAGAAGACTGGTATAGAGGCGGACATCCGTTTCACGGAGGAGTTTACGCCGCATGGCAGCACGGTATATGGCCGTGACCTGCGTGGCGTAATCCACCCGAAGCGGCAGAATGACATACTTGAGCGTCTGGGACTGAAAAAGCCATACTGGCAGGTCTTTTCCCTGAAGTATGGCTTCATATCAGATTTGTCCGTCATGGACCTGTTGTTCAATGAAGGTCCGGATTCCATCTCTTACCTCAAGAGGCTGAAATAAATCCCCGAATCATTTTAGAATCTCCATCCGAAGGTGGCGACTACATCGTAGAACCTGGCTCTGTTCCTGATTTCAGGAGACAATTCACCGTCAATGTAGGAGTCATAAGGATATACGTACTCGTAAGGGTTCTTTGTCCATCTGAAAGCGAGGTCGCAGAAGAATGAACCTTTGGATGAATATCCCACTCCGGCAGCAAGCGAGTGCTTGTAGGCCTTAGGAGTCATCTTCTTGCCGGTGAGGTTGTCAATGTATCTCTCCGGCGAGGAAGTGAAGTTGTAGCCTGCCCTTATAGCGAACTGCGGAACAGGTTTGACTTCAGCACCGAGTCTCAATGCATGTGCTGCTCCGGTGAAGTTCTTGATGTCGCGGTTTACTCCATTGTCGAAAACGGTGTTGTCGTTGGTGTCGGTTTCCTTGAATTTCATCGTGCTGTAGTCGCAGATTTCATAGTCGGCACTGACAAGGCCCCAACCGCCGAATGTGTAGGCTACACCGAAATTGGCTCTGAACGGTGATACGAATTTGTATTTGTATTCACCCTTAGGAGATGTCGCATTTGCATCGAACACATTGCTCTGGTACCAGGTCTCTCCGGCGTGCTGCCAATGTTCCGTTATCCAGTTTGCCGTAGGAGTCTGGATGGCCGCACCTATGCGGAGCCCGTCAATAGGGACAGCGATTATACCGAATTTGGCATAGACGCCTCCGCCCTGCATGTCGTATGAGTATCTGTATCTCAGGCTGTTGAAATATGTCTTGGAAACGCCGCCGGAACCATTGTCGAATTTGTCCGGATCCACTGCGATTTCCTTTAAGTACTCGTTTCTGGTATAGTCCATGGACACGATACCCAAGTTTCCTCCGATATAGACCCTGTCAGAAATGTTGAGGCCGACATTGAACAGCAGATCATACTTGTTGCCGTGGGACCTGCGTCCGTAAAGCTGGTCGATGGCGTCAGCGAGCTGAATGGTCTGTCCGCCTTTTCCGTCGTCAATGAGTTTCTCGGTCGCGCCTATGTACTTGTCATTCGCAGAGCCATAGGTGGACACCATTCCGGACTGCCAGCCGGTTACCTGATTCCATGGAACATTGGCATTGCCGTAATATCCGTTTTCCCCGTTCAGGAGGCTGGAGTTCACGCCGGTCATCATTGAAGCCAATGAACCTGCATAGGATGTGGCTGTGTTTCGTCCGCCTGCCGCCATGTCGTCCAGGTAGTTTGCTGTGGCATTGGCAATGAATCCGAATGTCACTCTTTTCAGCCCGCGTCTGGCGTTGGTGTCGAAATTGAGGGTGAAACCGACGTTAGGTAGTGTGAACCTGGCTGAACTGTTGTTCAGGGTGCTGCCGTATGCCGTTGACTGTGAAGGCATTGCATTGTAATCGCTCGTGGTGGACACGATGCTTACGTTCGGGGTGAACGTGACCTGTGAAAAGCTGTTCACGGCCGAGCCGGCAGGGTTGAGGTTTATGGAACCCAGATCTCCTCCCAGTGCGGTGAACGCATTGCCCATGGAGATGGAGCGCGCTGTGCCATAGTAATTGTTCTCGCTGAATCTCAGAGCGTCCTGGACGTTCTGAGCCGCAGCATTGACCGAGACTGCCGCAAGCAGCGTCAACGGAATAATCTTTTTCATCTTCATATCTTCTTCACTTATTTCAGGTTTCTAAATTATCTTCTTCTTACACTGCCGCCGCTACTTCCGCTTGAGCGGGATGCTCCACCGGAATATCCTCCGCCTGAGAAGCCGCTGGATGAACTGCGGTATGAGGAACCGCTGTTGTATGAACTGCTTGACGAGCTGCGGTATGACGAACTGCTGGAAGAACTCCTGTATGAGGAGCTGCTTGACGAGCTTCTGTATGAGGAGCCTGAATTTCCGCTGCCATAGTTGTAGGAACTGCCGGAACTTCCGTAAGAAGATGAACTTCTGTAACTTGTGCCGGATGACTGGCCGGATGACTGGCTTGTGGCGGCCCTTCTGTATGCAGGTGCGGATGCTGTCCTGTTAGATGAGGAAGCACTTGAAAACGTGCCGGCAGACCTTACTCCGGATGTGCTGGCCGTTCTGTAAGCGGTGTTGCCTGAGGTGCTCGTGCGGACGGACTGTCCGGAAGCCGCGCTGCGTACCGCCTGGCTTGAGCTGCTGCGTACAGTCTGGCTCGAAGCTGAACTTCTTACCGCCTGTCCTGCGGAAGAACTTGTGCGGATCGCCTGACTGGAAGATGAGCTGCGTACAGCCTGGCTGTTTGCCGAACCGCTGGATGTGCGTACTCCGGACGCTGAAACCCTTCTGACAGAAGTCATTGACATGTCATTGCCTCTTGTCGATGTCGTCGCGGTGCCGGAGGCTCTCCTGACTGATGATGACGAGCCGGCACTTCTTCTGACTGTGGAAGATGCTACGCCCATTCCGTTTCCTCTGCTGCTTTCGGTCAGGCCTCTGTTGCCGTAGTAGTAACTGTCCCTTCCGTGTCCGAAGCCATGGTCGTACCAAGGACCGCACCAGTGGTCATGGTAATAATGATGGTGATGGTAATACCACGGGTCGTGGTACCAGCTGTAGCCCCAGCCGTAATATACAGGTCTGCCCCAATACCAAGGATTGTACCACGGGTCTCCCCAATACCAGTCATCCCACCAGATGCTGCTTGAGTAATACCACGGATTCGCTCCCCAGTACCAGCTGGACCAATAAGGGCGGTAATACCATGAGCCCCAATATGTTCCAGGCCAATATGATGATGCCCATCCTGCCGCATATCCTGCTGCGAATCCGTCAGGGTACAGTGAATATGCAGGTGTATTGGTGACAGTGACTACGGTGCTGTTGTCCTGTTTGTTGAACTTCAATGTGGCTGAAGTGTTTTCCGGAATGAACAGCGTGTCTGTTTCTCCTGCCTTGAGGAATAATGTCGAGTTCTCCGTCTCCTTTACGAGTTCGTTTACTTTGTTGCGGGACGCAAGAACATCCGCTTTAGTTTCGGTTTTAGCAGGTCTGCTGTAGAATCCGTCCTGATATTGCTGGCTTGAAGCGTATTGCGATGCGGAACCGCAACTGGCCAATGCCAGGAATGCTCCGGAAAGAACCAAGATGTTTGTTTTCATAATCGGACCTCCTAGTTATATAAATAATTTGTATCTTTGTGCGCTGCATTGCAGCGATGGTATGTCTGCAATATTCATACCTCGCCGATGCTCGCATGTTAAATGCAAATATATGAATGTTATTGCATAAAGAAACCAAAAAATAAAATAAACTAACAAAAGATGGCAGATCAGATAACCAAAAGGTCAGACAACTACTCTCAGTGGTATAACGACCTGGTAGTTAAAGCGGACCTTGCAGAGCAGTCACCTGTAAGGGGATGTATGGTAATCAAGCCTTATGGCTATGCTATATGGGAAAAGATGCAGCACGTGCTGGACTCGAAATTCAAGGAAACAGGCGCAGTCAATGCTTATTTCCCGTTGTTCATTCCCAAGTCTTTCTTCAGTCGTGAGGCTGAGCATGTCGCAGGCTTTGCGAAGGAATGTGCGGTAGTGACACATCACAGGCTCATGAATGACCCTGAAGGAAACGGTGTGGTAGTGGATCCGTCATCGAAACTTGAAGAAGAACTGATAGTGCGTCCGACATCCGAGACCATTATCTGGAGTACATACAAGAACTGGATCAAATCATGGAGGGATCTTCCTATCATGTGCAACCAGTGGGCCAATGTCGTCAGATGGGAGATGCGTACCCGTTTGTTCCTCCGTACTGCGGAGTTTCTCTGGCAGGAAGGCCACACGGCTCACGCTACATCACAGGAGGCTCAGGAAGAGGCAGTGAAGATGGTCCATGTCTATGCCGACTTTGCCCGCAACTATCTGGCTCTCCCGGTCATTGTAGGCCACAAGAGTCCTAACGAGAGATTCGCCGGCGCATTGGATACCCTCACTATCGAGGCGATGATGCAGGACGGAAAGGCTCTGCAGTCAGGTACTTCACATTTCCTCGGCCAGAACTTCGCCAAGTCGTTCGATGTGCAGTACACCGACAAGGAAGGCAAGCAGCAGTATGTGTGGGCTACATCCTGGGGCGTTTCCACCCGTCTTATGGGTGCGCTCATCATGGCTCACGGCGATGACAACGGTCTGGTTCTCCCTCCGGCTCTGGCTCCGATCGAAGTGGTGATGGTTCCTATCTACAGAAGCGAGGAGGAGCACAATGCCGTTCTCGACAAGATGAATGAAATCAAGAAGGCTCTCGAGGCTGCCGGACATACTGTGAAGATCGATGACCGTGACACATTGCGTCCGGGCTTCAAGTTCGCTGAATGGGAACTCAAGGGCGTGCCTGTAAGGCTTGCCCTCGGTGCACGTGACCTGCAGAATGATACAGTGGAGGTACACCGCCGCGATACACTTGAGAAGAAGACAGTTTCGCTGGAGGGCATTGACAAGTATATCGAGGACCTGCTCGTGGATATTCAGAACAATATCTATCAGAAAGCGTTGGATTTCAGAAACTCTCGTATCGAGAAATGCGATTCCTGGGAGGAGTTCAAGGAGAAGATCACTCAGGGCAAGTTCCTGCTCTGCCACTGGGACGGTACTGCCGAGACTGAGCAGAAGATCAAGGATGAAACCAAGGCTACCATCAGATGTATTCCTGTAGATAGCGTCGTATGTAAGGAAGAGGGCACGGATATCTATTCCGGCAAGCCTTCACACGAGAGAGTTGTATTTGCAATCGCTTATTAGTGAATATTTTATGAAGAAGAGAATCCTTTTGATGTGCTTGTCCGCATTGGCATTTACATCTGTATATGCACAGAATGTCACCGATGCGCAAAAGGCTGCTGAAGAGGCTGCCAAGGCGATTGCAGGAGCTCCTGAAGCTGTAGTCAAGACACCTAAACCGAGATATTGGACGAATTCCCTTCTTACGAAACTGGATTTCGGACAGACAAGTCTGACGAACTGGGCTGCCGGCGGTTATAACAACGTGACCCTGAAGTCTTTCATTGACGCGAATGCGAACTACAAGAAGAAAGACCTGTTCTTCAACAACCGATTTCAGCTCGATTACGGTTTCCTGTATTCTGAGGACAAGCCGTTCATACAGAAGAGCGATGACCGTATGTATTATGAGGGCAAGTTCGGCTACAAGGCTTTGCAGACATTGAACTATTCCGCTCAGTTCAACTTCAAGTCGCAGTTCTCGAACAGTTACAACTATCCTATGCCGTCCAAGCCGGCCGGTGCTGCGGACGATTGGGAGCCTGGCAAGTCCGACTGGAAGCAGAGCAGGAAGCTCAAGTCCGGTTTCTTCGCTCCTGCCTATACCAACATCGCGCTCGGTATTGACTGGGTTCCTACCAAATGGCTTACTGTCAACGTCGCTCCTCTTACAGGAGGTTTCGTGGTAGTTACGGATGCGAGCCTGAGGAAGTCCTACAGTATGGAACTCAAGAAGAAATACGAGAGTCTGGATGCGCTTTCCAGTGCTGATGCAGCTGCTCTGGTAGGGGATGAGAAAGCACGTTACGAGGCCTTTGTCGCTGCCAAGACTTCCGGTGACGCTTATCGTTCGGCAAGGTTCGAGTTCGGTGCGCAGATAAAGATCGATGGAAAGCTTCAGATCAATGACAATTTCAAATATACTTCACAGTTGGTGCTGTTCTCTGATTATCTCGACAAGCCGCAGAATATCCGTGTGAACTGGGATAACAGGTTTGACTGGCAAATCGCCAAGTATTTTTCATTGACAGTGACCACCAACCTCATCTATGACGACAAGGTGCTGGTGAAGACTGAGAAGACATTGAAGAAATATCCTGATGGACGTAAGGCGGTACAGTTCAAGGAGTCATTGGCATTCGGCTTCTCATATACGATCGCTTCAAGACCGAGGTAACAGGCAATATGATGATTCAGAAATCATTTGACAGAACGATAGTGGGGCTGGTTCCGGAAAAGGAAACAGCCCTTCTTGCAGTAAGCGGGGGCATTGATTCCATATGCCTTGCTTCATTGTTCCTGAACAGTTCCGCAGGACGGAGGTTTGCTGTGGCGCACTGCAATTTTCATCTCCGTGGTGAAGACAGTGATTCGGACGAGGCTCTTGTGGCTGCCTGGTGCGGGCGGAACGGTGTGCGTTACCACAAGGCGGATTTCGATACGGAGCAGTACGCTTCGTCCCATAGTGTCAGTATTGAAATGGCTGCGAGAGAACTCAGATATGACTGGTTCGCGTCGTTGTGCCAGGATAATGGATACTATGGAGTGGCTGTCGCGCACAATGCAAATGACAATGCTGAGACATTGATTCTGAATCTTTTACGTGGGACAGGGCTGCGCGGAATTACCGGTATGCAGGTGGAATCCGTAGTTCCTGTGACCAGAGATGAATTGTCAGGTGTGCGTCTGTTGAGGCCGATGTTGTCTTTCAGTCGTGAGCAGATTGAGGAATATGTGGCTGCCAACTCTCTGGAGTATCATGATGACAGGACCAATGCTGAAACTGTCTATAAGAGGAATCGTATAAGGCATCTTGTATTCCCTGTTTTTGAGAGTCTGAATCCGTCATTCCTGACGACTTTTGCCCGGGAGATGAATGCGTTTTCCGAGGTGCAGGAGATTGCGGATGATTATTTCCTTTCTGTGTGTGATGGTGTCTGCGAGCCTGCCGGAAAGGATGAACTGCTTCGTGTCAATGCAGTAAGGCTTAGTCATCTGAAGCATTATAAATATGTGCTGTACAGACTGTTGGAAGCGTATGGCTTCAGAGACAGGCTTCTCGAACCGGTGGTGCGTCTGCTTGAAAGCGGCAAGACGTTTTCCGGTAAGGTCTTCGAGGCGCCGGGCTACGAGCTTATTACGGCAGGGGAGTGCCTGATTGTCAGAAAGGCCGCTCAGGTAGTGCCAGACAGTTCTGTCGTAAGTGAACTCGCTGATGCTCATGGGGATAGGGCTAATGTGCAGAGTGATCTGCGGGGTGGTGTGACGGTTGGTACGCCTGTCGGTGTACAGGTCGGTAAGCAGGGCGGTGCTCCGGGTGGTGCTCAAGTTGATGAGCAGGACGGAGAATCTTCGCCGGTTGCGTCTGAGAATCACAGCTTGGGGGAGTGCTGCGGATTGGCCGGACTAGGCTCGGCGTCAATCACGTCCTCTTTTGTTGGGTCCGGCTTGTCATACAGCGGATTGGACGAACGAGGCTCGGCCCGCAGGTTACGCGGTACATTGATGACCGGCGGACCAGTGATAAACGAGAACGAGGCCTGCTCGGTGGTCCGCACGACCGGCGAATATGTTTTCGATGATTTTCGTGTCAATGTTTCTGTTTCCGAAGCAGGCGCGGACCCGGTAGCGGATGCCAAGTCATTGGCCCGAGAAGGGATTGCGGCATTTTCGTCAGAAGCATTGACCTTACCGTTCCTGTTGCGCGGTTGGCAAAATGGGGACTGGATGCGTCCTGTCGGGCTCAATGGCAAGAAAAAGCTCAGCGATATCTTTACAGGTCTGAGGTTGAGCATTGAAGAAAAGTCCCGTGCTCTGGTCATTGTCCTGCCCGGTTCGGCAAGCGAGGGGGCGGGGCGTGGAGACTCGTCCAGTGATGTTTCTGATAGTGAAGCTTCAAAGAGAGTGGCGGATAACATTGGCACTGATGCGGTCCGCGGCGTGCGGGTGGCCGGCGTCTGCGGCTACGTTTCCGGTAGGTTCTTTTTCCGCGTCGATGAGTCTGTCATGGTTACTCCGGCCACTGCTTCTATACTGAAACTCTATCTTCGCGCTCCGGAGAACGTTTGATGTGGAATGTGGTGGGGAACGGTGGTGTGGAATGTGGCGGGGAACGGTGGTGTGAAATATGGTGGATAACTTTGACGTGGAATGATCCAGAGAACGGAGATGTGGAATGTGGTGGGGAATGGTGGCGTGGAATATGGCGGAGAACGTTTGATGTGGAATGTGGCGGGGAATGGTGGTGTGAAATATGGTGGATGACTTTGACGTGGCATGTCCAGAGAACGGTTACGTGAAATATGGTGGAGAACGTAGATGTGAAATATGGTGGGGAATGGTGGTGTGAAATGTGGTGGAGAACGGTGAGGTTGGGGCGCAACGCGTAATCTTCTGATTATCAATAGTTAAGCCACTTTCAGAGTTGGTGTTTTTGCAACTCTGAAAGTGGTTATTTTGCTGAGTATCAATGCTTTACGCGCTGCGCCTAATATATCGTCCTGAAAAAAGTTTACCGAAATTTAACAACAAGTAGTTAGGACAAAAGTAGAACAACCTGCATTTGCGCGAATAGTATAAAACATTGGCACATAGCGTATTAGCAATTAGAACCAAAGCCAGATTGCATGAAAAAATGGGTAACCTGGCTTTCACAAACTCCTGCAATCAATTGACAATCAGCAACATCCACAAAATGTCAACATGCGGGTTGTTCGAAAAATTCACAGCGACGTCACGACTGTGTTTAGGACAACCCCTAAACAAAGCAAAGAGGCCAGTCCGAAAGAGCGCCTCTAAAGGACACGTGCAGCAGCAAGAAGCCCTCGTGAGGACCAGGCCCTCCTGCTTCGCAGAACGTTTGATGTGGAATGTGGCGGGGAATGGTGGTGTGAAATATGGTGGATGACTTTGACGTGGCATGTCCAGAGAACGGTTACGTGAAATATGGTGGAGAACGGTTACAGATGGCGCAACGCGTAATCCTCTGATTATCAATGGTTAAGCCACTTTCAGAGTTGCTGTTTTTGTAACTCTGAAAGTGGCTATTTTGCTGAGTATCAGTGCTTTGCGCGCTGCGCATCCTGTGCCGCGCTCACCTCTCCTCCATCATTTTCACACTCTTGCCTGCCACTCCACGTTCGCATCTGTCACTCCACGTTCCCACCGATCACTTCATGCTCCCACCAATCACTTCACGCTCCCACCAGTCACTCCACGCTCCCACCAGTCACTCCACGCTCCCACCAATCACTCCACGCTCGCATCTGTCACTCCCACCTGCCTCCCATTAAGCCATCTGCACGCGCATCACCGGTATCCTCACGCTCACATTGAAGCCCAGCTGGAACTGGGCACGCGCCCTGGCTACAACTGGATTTCGTAGATATAAGGCATTCTGGCGAACGTCCTCTCGGATGTTTCCCAGTTCCAGCCTTTGAAAGCCTTTTCAATCGAACTGAACGGAGTTCCTGCGAATGCGGAAGTGGTGCCGCCGAATGATTCGAGCAGCATTTCCATCAATGTCTGAGGCTTCGGCAGGCAGTCCACGCTATAGCTTTCACTCTCGTCGATGCCCGCTGCCGTGAGCGCATATCGGAACGCATCTGTCAATGTTCCGATTTCATCTACCAGACCTATCTTGAGGGCGTCGGAACCGGTCCATACACGTCCCTGAGCGATATTGTCCACTGCGTCTGTAGTCATATCCCTGCCCTCTGACACATTTTTAAGGAAGGCATCGTATATATCATTGACAGATTTCTGCATATAGGCGGTCTCCTGAGCATTCAGCGGCCTTGTGAGCGAATACATGTCACTGTGCCTGTTCGAGCCGACAGAAGTTACATTGACATGGAAAATATCCTTGGCGGTCTTGCTGAAATCAGGAATCATGCTGAACACGCCGATAGAGCCTGTCAATGTGGACGGGTCGCTGAAGATTTTATCGCAACTGTTTGAAATCCAGTAACCTCCGGAAGCGGCGTAGTTGCCGTAAGAAGCGATTACCGGTTTCTCTTTCCTGAGCAGGTCGATCTCCTGCTTGATTTTCTCTGATGCAAGAACGCTTCCGCCCGGAGATGAAACCCTGAGCACTACGGCCTTGACAGAAGCGTCTTCCCTGACCTTTGAAATTATGGAGGCGAAACGGTCACCTGCCACCTGCTCCTTGGCATCGCCATCTACAATATTGCCGTCAGCAAAGATTATCGCCACCTTTGTCTTGGCCACTTTCAGAACTGAGGCATTGACCATAACGTAGTCGCTGAACGGAATCAGCTTCAAGTCCGAAAAACTGGATTCTACAGCCAGGTCGGTAAGCTTGCCCCTGAGCTCTTCTTTTGTAAGCAGCTCATCTACAAGGCCGTTGCTTCTGAAGTCTTCCGGTGTCGTCAATGTCAGGTTGTCAACGAGAGAGTTCAGTTTTTCTTCAGTGATGTCACGGCTGCTGCAGATTTCCGCGGAAAGATTGCCCCAGATGGAATTTATCATTTCCTGGTTCTGGAGCATGTTCTCCTCACTCGGACTGCTCTTGATGTACATCTCGCCGGCAGACTTGAATTTGCCGTGCCGGATCAGCTGGACATTGACCCCAAACTTGTCAAGCAGGTCCTTCAGGAAAATGAGCTGGGTGCCGACACCGGTCACCATGCTGGTGCCGCCGCAGTAATTGCCCATATAGACCTTGTCCGCAACGGACGCCAGATAGTAGGCGCCTGTGGTCGGGTTTTCGATATATGAAACCACGGCCTTGCCGCTTGCCCTGAAATCAGCAAGAGCCCTGCGGAGTTCTTCCATCTGGGCAATGCCAGACTGCAATCCTTCCGGACGCAGGAATATGTATTGTACGGCAGGATCAGCCGCTGCGGCCTTTATCGACTGCACCGCATCCCACAATCCTATTGTCTTGGTTTCATCGCCCTGCATTATGGCAATCGGATTTACGTCCTGACCCTGCTCGGCAAGAATGATTTTACTCAAGTTCATGTCCAGTACCCCGGATCGCGGAATTACAGGAGTCTCATTCCCCAATGACGCAAGTGCGCCCACGAAGCCGAAGAACAGGATAAATCCTACCACTCCCATTATAAACAAGCCGCATATTACGGCCAATGTCATTTTGACAAAGTCTTTCATATTTATCAAAAATTTAGAATAATCAGTTTTGCTAATCTGTAGTAATCCCTATTGGCAATTCCTGATGCCGCATCAGGATTCCACATCACGCAAATGTACAAAAAATATATAGACGTGCATTTTTTTAATCATTACATATTTGTTAATTTTGTTGACTTAATTTTAGAATGCTATGGCACAGAAACCGTCTATACCTAAGGGAACAAGAGATTTCGGTCAGGAAGAAATGGCCGCGAGGAATTACATATTCGACACTATCCGTTCTGTTTACAGGACTTATGGATATGTCCAGATCGAGACTCCTGCCATGGAGAACCTTTCCACCCTTCTCGGAAAATATGGCGACGAGGGCGACAAATTGCTTTTCCGTATCCTTAACAGCGGTGATGCGTTCGGCCGCATTGACATTGAAAATTACAAGAACGAGGATGGTACGCTGAACAGCGGTAAGATTACCTCGGAAGTGTGCGAAAAAGGCTTGAGGTATGACTTGACGGTTCCTTTCGCGCGTTACGTGGTGCAGCATCAGAACGAGATCGCGTTCCCGTTCAGGCGCTTCCAGATACAGCCGGTATGGCGTGCGGACCGTCCGCAGAAAGGTCGCTACCGCGAGTTTTATCAATGTGATGCAGACGTTATCGGAAGCAAGTCGCAGCTGAACGAGCTTGAACTCGTGCAGATTGTGGACACTGTATTCACGAAATTCGGTATCAATGTCGCCATCAAGATCAATAACCGCAAGGTGCTCACCGGATTGGCAGAAATCTGTGGCTATCCGGACAAGGTTACCGACATTACGGTGGCCATTGACAAACTGGACAAGATCGGACTGGAGGCCGTGGAGGCGGAGATGATGGAGAAAGGTCTTGACGAGAAGGCAGTTGCAGTGATTGAGCCGATTCTGAAATTGGAAGGTACGACGGAGGAGAAGATTGCCGTAATGCGCGGCCTGATGGAAGGCAAATCCGCGTCAGGTATTGTTTCGGAGGAAGGTCTCAAGGGACTCGACGAACTTGCAGAGCTGTTCGGGTTCATTGCCAATGCAGGTGTAAGCCAGAAGGTGGAGATGGATCTCTCGCTTGCCCGTGGCCTGAACTATTATACTGGTGCTATTTTCGAGGTGAAAGCTCTTGACTATGCTATCGGAAGTATCTGTGGCGGAGGACGTTACGATAACCTTACCGGTATCTTCGGCCTGCCCGGAATGTCCGGTGTGGGCATATCTTTCGGCGCTGACCGTATCTATGACGTGCTGAAGGGCCTGGACAAATTCCCTAAGGGCCTGGCCGGTTCAGCTACAGTATTGTTCGCCAATATGGACGCTTCCGTGCTTCCTTATATTGTCCCTGTAGTCAGGACTTTACGTGAAGCAGGGGTGTCTTGCGAGATCTATCCGGACCAGACCAAGCTCAAGAAGCAGTTCGATTATGCGGAGAAGAAGGGGATTCCGTTCGTTTCCATCAATGGCGGTGACGAGGCTGCCGCCGGCAAGGTCAATGTGAAGAATCTTTCGACGGGGGAGCAGATGTCTTTTGCCAAAGAAGATGTTGATGCGCTCGTGACGTTCATCTGCAAGTAATTTTTTTCGGATTCATATAATTGCCGTTCCTTGGGAAACCTTGGTGCGGCACTTGTTGTAAATACAGTTATGGAAAACAAGAATATTTTTTGGGGGTATGTTGCGGGTATTGTCGCAGGTGTTACCTATGGCCTGAATCCGCTTTTCGCCAAGCCGCTTCTCGAGATGGGAGTATCAGTGGATACAATGCTGTCCATCAGATACTTGCTCGCAGTTGCGATTCTCGGAGCCTGGCTTCTGTTCAAGAGGGAATCCTTCAAAGTGAACAATGCGCAGTTCCTCAGATTGTGCATACTCGGAGTGCTTTTCGGGCTCAGCAGTATGCTCTTGTTCGTGTCTTACAAATACATTCCGGCGGGTCTTGCCACGACCATAGTATTCCTTTATCCTGTCCTGGTAGCATTGATAATGGTATTTCTCAAGGTGTATCCGACATGGCAGGTATGGCTGTCGATTCTGATGACCTTCGTGGGTGTCGTCATATTGAGCAAGCCGTCCGGCAGTCTTTCATTGAACATGACGGGGCTCCTGTTGGCGGGAGCATCTGCGCTCTCCTATGCGCTGTATCTTGTGGTCGTGAACCGTAGCCGCCGGCTTCGTACCGTGTCCAACCTGGTTCTTACTTTCTACGCCCTGCTTACCGGTTCCATGCTGTTCATTGTCCATAACGCATTCAGCGGCGGCGGATTCCTAAGCGGAGTGCACGGCTGGTTCTGCTGGGCAAACCTTGCAGGTCTGGCGATATTCCCGACACTGGTCTCACTCCTGACACTGGCGATTGCGACCCGAGTGATCGGCGCCACCAAAACATCAGTGCTCGGAGTCTTCGAGCCTGTAACAGCTATCGCCGTCGGCACCATATTCTTCGGCGAGTCGCTTACTGTCAATGTAATAGTCGGCGTGGCCATCACATTGGTCGCCGTGACCTTCATGGTCGTCACCGCCAAGAAATAGTCATCAGAGTGATTTTGCCGAGCATGAGCCGTGAGGCCGGAGTCTTACAGGGTAAGCATTGTGGATTCATGATCGCAGTCTGAGCCGACTGGTCGGAATATGGTAGGGAAAGCCTAGTGGATTTTTGGTCGCTGTCTGAGCCGATAAGTCGGAATATTGTCGGGAAAGCCTCGTGGATTCATGGTCGCTGCCGGTCGCATAAGGTGAAAATTGAAAATTATCGGAAAAAAGGTCAGCAAAAGTTTGCAATATAAAAAATAATGCTTACCTTTGTAATCCAATAACACCGCGGGGTAGAGCAGTTGGTAGCTCGTCGGGCTCATAACCCGGAGGCCGGAGGTTCGAGTCCTTCCCCCGCTACTAACCCATTGATAATCAAGCACTTACAGAGATGTGAGTGCTTGTTTTTATTTAATAGCACTAACAAGAAAAAACAAAACTGTAGCCCAAACCCAAGCCCTTTGAAAATGGCCACAAAAACAATGTTAAACCATTAAAATCAAAGAGTTATGGAAGTTTCGTTCTATTGCAGGGAAAGCAAGACCAACAGGCAGGGGATAGCCCCCATTGAAATGTCTATCCACATTGGCGGAAAGCGCGTCTTCATCAACCTTGACAGGAAAGAACAGCCCTCAATGTTCAAAAAATCAATTCTTCAGAAGAAGCCCAACGAGGTAAAGGACTATTTGGACGCAACAAGGCGCAACATCAATACAGCCCTTACAGAGATAGCGGACAGGGGTATGCCACTGACAACCAACACATTGAGGGACTATTTGAGGGGCGGCGGCTTCAAGTCATTGACCATAGCGGATGTATGGGACGAGTATATGTCCATATTGGCCAAGAGGGTCGGAAAGTCATTGACAATAGGCACTATTCAGAAATATGAAAAAGTGAGGGAAAGGTTTGCACAAAGCATTGATTTTCAGAAGCCTATCACAGCCATAGCAAACAAGACTGTAGCCGATTTCTACTATACCCTCCAAAAGGGCTACAGTGAGAGCAGTGCAGGCGGTATGATGACAAAATTAAAGTCTGTGATTACCTATGCCATTGACAACGGATATATGAAAATAAACCCGTTCAGCACCGTCCGAATAAGCAAGGGAAAGCCTACAATCGAATATCTGACAGAGGCTGAACTCCAACTCATCAAGACCAAGGAAATGCCGAATATGAGGCTGCAAAAGGTTAGGGACTTGTCATTGTTCCAAGCGGCAAGCGGTCTCTCATATGCAGACCTTGCACTGTTGAAGCCCGAGGACATGAAAGAGACAGACAGCGGTGTTCATTACATCAAGGGCAGGAGAGCAAAGACAGGCATTGAATACACCTCAGTCATTCTTCCGTTTGGGCTTGACATATGGCGCAAATATTGCGGCGTTTTGCCCCTGTTGAGCAATCAGAGGTATAATTCCTACCTAAAGGAAATTGAGGCGATTGTAGGGCTTGAAAAGGGGCTTCACAGCCATATCTTCCGCAAGACCTATGCGACTATGCTGTTGAACAGAGGTGTGAGGATGGAGACTGTGAGCAAAGCCCTTGGACATTCCTCAACAAAGATAACACAAGCCTACTATGCCAAGATGCAGGACAACACCATAACATCAGAGATTTCTTCTGTATTTTGTTTCATACTGTAGCCCACTTTTATTTTGAAGCCCCTTAAAACATTGATTTTGAGGGGCTTTCTTTGTTTAGGTTCAAGTCCTACACAGACCGATGAACATCTATTGACACTTTTTGCCCCGAGGATATATTTATATAGAGAGCGAACTATTCTATAAAATAAAATCTTTTTACTAACGACCAAAAAAAATGATAGCCTATGACTTCCTAATTTTGATTTTCATCTGTTGCATAGCCATTGGAGGAATAATGTTGCTTATAGACGACAAGAGCGATGACGAACAATGAGATAGTCCAACACTACATAAATAACCGACTGATAAGGACTTGTGTTGAGGTGCAGGGCAGGAGGGCACACATAAGCGAATACACACAGGATGACATATTCCAAGATGTTGTTCTCATCCTGCTCACCTATGACAATGAGAAACTCAACAAGATACACAGGGAGCGGCATATGAACGCATTCATCACAGGCATACTCACAAACCAAATCTATTCGTCCTGTTCAGCATTCCACAAGGGCTACAGGAAGTTCGACCAAGTAAGCGATGAGATAACTTGGAGAGAGGAGGAGAGATATGACGAGACATTCAACCCATTTGAGAAAAGACCCGAATATGAAAAAATCAAAGAACCAAAAGACATTTGACATAGAGATGGCACTAAAGGACTATCTCACATTTGAGGACAGCGATGATGACGCATTGAGGACACTAAAGGAGCGGATACTATCATTGCGACCTGCCGAAAGGCGGATACTGTTGACCTACATTGATTTCGGAACATACAGCGAAACAGCAAGGGAGTTCAATGTGTCCTCAACCTGCATAAGGAAATATATAAACGACATAAGACTTAAACTGATATGATAGGAGATTTCATTTTGTTGGCGGTTATATGTGTGGCCGTCATTGACCTTTCGGGGTTTGTGGAGAGCATTGATTGGGGCTTGCAGAAATGGTTAGGCAGCCCATTGTACCATGTCCCAAAGCCTTTCAACTGCTCTTTATGTTGTTGCTTTTGGAGTTGCTTGATTTACATGCTGATATATGGCTGTCTTTCATTGTATGGGATTGCGGCGGCATTGGTTATAGCCCTATTTACCCCTGTCATTGAGCACACCATCACAATCATCAGAGACATTGCTGACAGGTTGGTGTTCGTTGTTGCCTCCTTGTTCAGTATTAAATAAAAAAAATCAAAATAAAATGGATGCAAAGGCACACAAGGCACTTTCTGCCAAGTACAAGGATACATTGGAGAATGTGAGCAGAGGGGGCTATTACAGGCTCTCAATGGACGAGTTCAATGAGATTGTTGAGATTGCGGCCTATCCCGTCAAGAGGTCGGAGGTAGGATGCAGCGGATGCAGGAACAGAATCATCAGAGCAATAGCGAGGGACTACACTTCATTTCAGCCTAAGAGAGGGAGACCGAACAAGATTGACTTGGATGCAGAATAAGGGTGTAAAGCCTATGATGGACTTGAACCTATGGATATAAGATATTGAAAATCAAAAGAGTAATAAAAAAGAGATTAAAATAGGCTACAATTTATGCCAAAGAAAGGTGATTGGGACTACAGGAAAGAGGGCAGAAACAAGACGGACAGAAAGGTTAGTGCCAATGTCGGCAGCATACAGATTAACGGGCATCCTGTAAAGCCCGAGACGGCGGAGTTGGTTCGGCAGACGGCAATGAAGATAGCGGACGGAGCGACAAGGAAAGAGGCGATTGAGTTCATTTCAGAGAAGAACGGAAGCAAATCTCCTGACTATCTTGGGGACATTTATGTTGCGGCACTGAAATACCTCAGACCGAGCGATGATGCAAAGGAGGGCATTGCAGTCGCAAATCTTGGCAGGCTTGACCGCATCATTGACAAGAACATTGACAAAGCCCCTGCTGTTGCGATTGACGCGATAAAGGAGCAGAACAAGATGGCAGGCATAACGGGCGGAAACGTTGTCGCTGTAAAGACCAACGATGACGGGACAGCGGAGTTTGTGGTGAAGTTCGGAGGATAAGACAATGACCTTAATAATGCCTCAACTCACTGACTACCAACAACGGGCATTTGATTTTTTCGGTGATGGCAGGGGCAAGATATTGATAATCAAAGCCCCGAGACAGGTAGGAAAAACATTTTTCAACATCAGCGAACTCATTTATAGCGCATCCGCCCTCAAGAAGTCGGTGAGCATCATTGTCGAGCCGTCTGTTTTCCTTGCAAGAAAGGTCTATAATGACATCACAAAAGCCCTCAACGGAAGCGGAGTGATAGCATCAGCCAACTCCACCACCTGTGAGATTAACTTCATCAACGGCTCTCAAATCATATGCAGGTCGATTGAATCAATGTCGAGGGGCTTGACGGTGAGCGGTATCCTCATAATAGACGAGACCTGTTTCATTGACGATGAGGCAATATACACATTGCTGCCATTGATAAATGCAAACAATGCAGGTTTGATTTTGACCTCATCCCCATTTACTGCCGAGGGCTACTTCTACAATATGTACATCAAGGGAATGGAGGGCGATAACCCCAACATCAAATCTTTTGACTGGAGCAAGGAGGAGGGCATAAGACAGTTTCTAACAGAGGAAAAGAAAGCCCTGTATAGGACAGTGATGTCAAGGAACAAATACACCACAGAGATACTTGGGGAGTTCCTTGCAAATGACGGTCTTTTGTTTACCAACATCAGCGCCTGCATAGGGGATGCAGTACCAACGGAGAGGACGGCATACATAGGCATTGACTTCGCAACGGGGTCTGAGGGGGACTTTACCGTCCTCACTGCAATCAACGGCAAGGGACAGGTATTCAAACAGGTGGCAGTCAATGACTTGACCCCTGCAAAACAGGTTGATTGGCTTGTCGGTATAATAGAGAATATCAAAAAGGGCTACACTATCCGAACAATATTGGCCGAAAAAAACAGCATTGGTGCAGTATATATCGACTACATGAGAAAGAGCCTACAGAAGTCCAACCTCACAGTACAGGAGTTCAACACAAACAATGACAGCAAGAGGCGGATAATTGAGCAGTTGCAGGCGGCATTCGAGCACAACGACATAACCATACCGAATGACCCTCAACTCATCAACGAACTCAAGAGGTTCGAGGCTACTGTGAATCCTACAACAAAGGTTGTGAGATATGAGGGAAAGAACTCAAAAGATGATAGGGTGCTATCGCTTTCTTTTGCATATGAGGCATATGTAAGAAGATTAGGCAATTTTTCAATAAGTTTTGCATAATAACCATTAAGAATGTTCAAGAAAATCAAAAACGAAAGACTAAAGGGAAACTATTCAATAAGTGATAACGGGATTGTAAGAAATGACACTACAGGACATATTCTTTCAATACAGACTGATAAACAGGGCTATAGATTGGTTCAACTTCCAACGATAGAAAAAATACATGGCAGTTTTTTAATCCACCGACTTGTGGCTGAGGCATTTATCCCTAATCCATTAGGCTTGCCGCAAATCAACCATAAGGATGAAAATAAAGACAATAATTCAGTGGATAATCTTGAATGGGTAACACCAAAATACAATGCGAACTATGGAAACCGAAATGCCAAAGGTTTAGACACAAAAAAAAGAAAACAATGCAGAGGGGCAGAGATACCTGTTTGGGGCTATAACGGAGAAGAACGGAGGGAGTTCAAAAGTATAGCAGAAGCCGCGAAACAAATAGGTGCAAATAAAACAAATGTTTGGGCGGTTTTAATACATTATAATAATTGCAAAACAATAAAAGGTTGGAGTTTTTATGAAGTTTAATTTTTTCAAAAAAAGAAAGGATGAAAAAGCCCCTATAGGTTGGGGGGACATCACATTGGGGCAGTTCCAACAGATGCAGAAGTTGGACACAAAGGACGAGGACTATCTTTTCAAGTTCGCCGCGATAGCCTACAACATTGACATTGACGAGTTCTATTCAATGCCATTGGACAAGGTGAACGAGTACATGGCGCGGATCCAACCGATGCTTTCGGAACAGGCGAGGCCGACCATAGAGAAAATCAATTCTCCACACATAGTCCTCAACGGCAGGGAATATGAACTGACGGGCTATGACGGGGACTTGACATTGGCACAGTACATTGATTTTCAAAGTTCATTCAAGACCTATATGGACAATATGGCAGAGTTCATCAGCATCCTGTTAGTCCCAAAGGGAAAGAAGTACAATGAGGGCTATTCCGTCAAGGATGTAGTCGAGGACATAAAGGCTATGCCGATAGGGACGGCAATGGGAATATCAAGGTTTTTTTTTCTCAAGTGGAAACGATTGTCGGAGAGTTCCCTAACCTATACCCAAAGAGTATTGCTCCAGCGCCTGTTGAGGGACAGGAAGACAATGACCGAGGACGAAAGGACGGAGACGGAAATGGCTCTGACGGCACTGAGGGCACAGAGAAAGCAGTTGCAGGAAATGGAACGCGAGTTTGGTTTCAAATGATGGATGAAGTCATTAGATACACACTGTTGGACATTCATCAGATGTTCTCAATGCCTGTGAGGGAGTTCCTCACCTACTATTCATATTGTGCATGGAAGATACAGAAGAAGAATGACGAGATAAAGAAGATGGAGAGGGCTATGAGGAGGAAAAACAGATAGTTGTACCCCTTTCTGTAGCCCTTTCAATTGGGGAAAATTAACAGGCTTTGATTTTCAAAGGGTTATGGATGAAAGGTTCAAGCCCCACAAGGACTGACGGCAAAAATATTAAATAGAAATAGAAAATGGAAATAGATAAATGGCCTAACTTGGAGAAGTTCCTCAACGACTACAAGGATGTGTTTCAGAGCAAGTTGCAGGAGAGGTTGCAGGAGAACGATTCAAACGCCTCCTATTCATTGCTCAAGTCGATAGAGATGAGGGTGGATGTTGACGGGAGCAAGTTCATTGTGAAGTGCTCCCTGTTGGACTACTACAAATGGGTGGACAAGGGTTCAAAACCCCACAAGAAAAAAGGGGACGGCTCATTCATCCCTGCAATAAGGCGGTGGATACTTGTCAAGCCCTTCAGACCATATCCGACAGCAAACGGGAAACTGCCGACAGTTGAGCAACTCACATTCTTCATATCAAGGAAAATCAGACTGAAGGGAACAAAGGGCACAGGGTTTTTCACAGATACAAAAAAGGAAATGAACAACAAGGAATGGAAAGCCAAGATAAAGGAGGCTATGGCAAAGGACATAAGGGCACACCTAAAGGAAACCCTGCAACAGTTGAGCAATAAAAACATTTGATATTCAGAACATTATGGTTAAATTACCTGTTTCATCCGTCAGTTTCGGCGCGGATGCGAATGAGACCGAGACATTGTACATAGAGGCAAAGAGAGAGCCGTCCTACACAATCAATGTACTAGTGGGCGGAAGGGCGGCAATCTATTCCCTCAGACAGTATGGAAACGGTTGGCTCTTTCAAATCAACCCTACAGAGTGGCAGTCGGAGAGCAAGACACCATACATTGAAGACTTGATATTCGATGACGGGAACGGAACTGCGACATTGAGGGTGACGACCAACAGGTCCCCATATGGCTCAATGACATTCGACACCCAATATATTGTCCTTGCGCCGAGAACCGAGACCAAGAGGGTATATTTCACTGTCTTCGGCTTGAACGGGCCGCCTGTAGCCCATTTCGACAGCAGCGCCATAAAGTCAGTCAACCTTGCGATGACGGAGTTCGCCAAGGGAGGATTCGCCAAGGGCTACATTGACATCACCTGCAACGACAACACAGGTTCGTCCATCAGTGGCATAGTATGGCTGACGGGCACTGACACAGACGGACACATACTCAGACGAGACCTCCAATTTTTCCAACCCTCAAAGAAAGTCTTTCCCTGTTGGAGGGAGACGGTGTATGAGACGGCCACTGACACAGGTCTTGTGGAGTATGCTATTGTGGATACTGACAGGCATAAGACGATTTACAAGGCGAGGGCGGTGACATTGTTGGAAACCCTCAAGATAGATGTCTCAAAGATTGTTTCGCCGCTTTTGTATAGCAGTTTTGATTTTGAAGCCTGCTGCGGATTCGTCAAGGACAGGACAGCGACACTTAATTTTGCCCTCTACATCAACGGAGAGGCTGTGCAGTACTATATGGCATATGACAACTACAGTTATGACAGGGCATACTATGACGGCAGGAGCAGGCTTCTCAACGACCCTATACAGAAGAGATATGCAAAGGGACAGCCATATTTCTTCACAGCGCTCAACCTTGGGAACGACAAGTTGAGGCTTGACGATACCGAGGACTATGCATTGGAGGAGGGCATCACCCATTTCGGCGAGTGCAACGGAGGGGATGTGATAAGCGCCAAGATAGGGAACTCTGAACTCTCATACAAGGCGGAGCAGTGGTGCGGACGGTACATAATCTATTACATCAATGCATATGGCGGTCTTGATTGGCTTCTGACGGAGGGATATGAGGAGATGACGGACACAATGGCCGACAGCACAATTACACACCCATACTCAAACATCAGCAACGAGTTCGGCAAGGCGCAATATCTGCGGACTATAAGCCGCAAAATCAAACTTCATACAGGTTGGATGACAAACGAGGAGAGCGGACGGATGCATCACCTGTTGGAGAGCGCGAGGGTTTGGCTGTATGATATGGAGAACGGTTCTGCAAGCCCTGTACTCATTGCCGATACATCAATGACCTACAAGACATTCGAGAACCAAGGCATGCAGTTGGTATCCTATGACATCAACCTTGAGTACTCACAGAGCAGAATGAGGAGATAACCTATAAAATAAAAAAAACATTTCATTTTCCAAAATAAAAATTGCCCCTGCTGTAAAAGGTGGGGGCATTGATTTTTTACTAAATAGAAAAACAGGACATGGATTTCAGACTGTACATAAACAAGCAGGAGTGCGACCTCAACCAAAACTTTGCCGTCCAACTGTCATATGCGGCGGAGGACACACAAAGCCCGTCCGCTGTGCTCACAGAATACTCAAAGACGATAACATTGCCGAGAACGGGAAACAACGATTTGATTTTCAATTTCATTGGGGAACTTGACAGGGTGCAGGCGGACGAGGAGGGATACTTCACACCGTTGGAGCGAATGCCGATGACACTGACATACAGGGGAGCGGCTGTGCTTGAGGGCTATGCCAAGTTGGAAAGTGTCTCAAGGGATTCATATAGTGTGTCCCTGTATAGTGGAGTGGCGGATTTCTTCTACTCCTTAACCACTGATACTGACGGAGATACATTCACTTTAGACCGCTTGAGGTTCGAGACCAACTTGGACTTCAACATCAACAAGGAGACGGTAAAGGCAGCATGGGACAGGCTCAATGCTGCGGACAGGACGGGGACGAGCAAATGGGACATCATCAATTTTGCACCGATGTATAATGGATTGCCCGATGATGTGGATGCTTCAAAGGCACTCATAAACATCAGCGGTTCGACCGTCTTCACCACATCCGCCACCACTGACGGAGGCAAGTCATACAGCACATACCAAAACAGTATGCTTGCCCTTGCGGAACTTTCCACCGAGCGCACAGAATGGCAGGTTGGGGACTTGAGGAGTTATTGCCAGAGGCCTGTCCTCAATGTTGCCAAGTTTTTTTCGGCAATACAGAGGACAGCGGAGGGAAAGGGATACAATTTGATTTTGGACAAAGGCTTTTTCAATGACCTAAACCCTTATTTTTCAAAGTCCTGGATAACATTGCCGATGATTACACAGCTTGAAACGGAGGGGGATACTTGGACAGGGAACTGCACCTATACACAATCGGCATATTTTAAGCCCGAGACCTTGAACGAGACGGGAATTGAGTTCAAGGGACAACTGAACGGGGCTGTAATCACTATGCCCGATGTGAACGGCAAGTCAAACCTCAACATAAAGTTCTCATTGTCCGCCGACATCAACTACAGCGGAAGCGAGTTGTTCACAGGGTTCTTAATGCACAACTACACCGATGACAGACCGAGCGAGAACATGCCCGAATCAGCGACACAATGGAACAACAGTGGTATAACGGTTCAGTTCTACCTCAAGGACTACAGCAATGACGGGATAATAGCGGCCTCACCGTCCTATACACTTTCCTCACTCATTGACGGACGGCTGAAGACATACCCGTCCCCTGTGGGCTATGGCACTACAGAAAGCGGAATTGTCGGAACGTTCAAGAACGGAGGAGGCTCATATTGGCAGTTTACAGGAGCAGGAGGGATAACCGAGTTCGATGCTGTCATTGAGGACATCCCAAAGGTTAGGCAGATGTACCTCACAATGGCTGTATATTCCCATTCAAGCAAACTGTGGCCGAGAAACGAGTATTGGCTCAACACTGCCGAGACAGGCAAGGACATCACCAACCTCAGAGCCGCAACGGAGAGCGGAGAGTTGGAGTTCACCTCATTCGGCAAGACGGGAAGCAATGCTCACATCACACCGAGGATGTTGTTCGGCAATATGGGAAGCGCTGCCGACTTCATGATTTCATATGCTAAGATGTTCGGACTGAGGTGGTTGCAGGAGGGCAAGGACATATATCTGATGACGAGGAACAGGTACTACACCAATACCATAAACGACTATTCCGCCGACAGCGACAGGAGCAACATAAAGACAACGCCGCTTGTCTATAACAAGAGGTATTTTGACCTCAAGAATGAAACGGACACCTCATATCTTTCAGAGAAATATGAAAGGGATTGGGGGGCTGACTATGGCAGGCAAAGAGTTGACACAGGATACAAGTTCGATTCGGACGTTGAGGAGTTCTTCAAGGATATGGAGTACAAGGGCGGAGTATATGGCAAGATGAAGTCCAACTACTACAGGCACATAAAGGGTAAGAATTGGAATGGGACTACCAACAAGGAATGGATACCGTCCCCGATACTTGACAAGATAACCTACAGCCTTGTAAAGGACGGCAATGACCCCGATGACACCAAGAGCATTGACGCGGTTATGGATGTGATAAAGTACATCAACTACAACGAAACGCCAAGATATGACTGCCATGACAGGATGTGTTTCAGCGATGCGGACAACGGGGCTGTCGAGGGGAACTGCGTTTTGGTTTTCTTCAATGGTTTCGGCAGGCAGAGGGACGCAAACGGTTATGACATTGACTATATGCTGACTGACGACCTTGAGGAGATGTTTGCCCTCAACGGGGACAACGCCACTTGGCTTCTGACCAATGATGAGACAATAGGGAGCAGGAGGATTGCCTACAGGTACAACTCATTGCCCGACTTCAGCAGGTACTACACCAACGGGACGAACAGCATTGTTCTCTCTTTCGACTTGGGAGAGCCGAGGGAACTGTACTGCGGACTTTCATCAACACCGTCCTCAACGATATACTACAGGTTTTGGAAAAAGTATCTGACAGACCAAATGAATGTGGACACAAGGAAAATCAATGTTCCGCTCCTATTCCGAACAGGTATGGACGCACAGACGTTGAGGGACTTTGTAAGGATAGACAACCAAATATATATGCTCAATTCGGCAGACTACACCATAGGGACGACAGGGACGACAGAGGCTGAACTCATCAAGATAAACGACACAAGGAACTACACACAGGGACAGAGCCTCATATATGCCAATTCGGTGCTTCTCATTGACGCACTGGAACAGAATATGGGCTATGAGGGCGGAACTGCCTCAATCTATGTGGACAACACCAATGTGGAGGATATGAGGGTTGTGAGCGACAGCGGTTGGATAAGCGGATATGTTGAGAGAAACTCACTGATACTTAATGTTTCATACAACGGAGGCGATGCGGAAAGGCAGGGATATGTTTGGATAGTCGGAAAGGACTTGGGAGGCTTTGACGTTGTGAGCAATGCCGTTGCAGTCAAGCAAGCCTATAACCAAACAGGAGGCGGTGATACAGGGAACACAGGAGACAGGAGAACACTGAGATTTACCATTGTGAGCGGAGACACTTGGAACAACCCCTACATTTCAGCATATACCGCTGACAACAGGATGATTAACCCTACAGCAAAAACTCCAACGGGTTGGACATATGGGGAGGATGTGGCATATCTCCAAACCAATGGAGAATATGCTTATAGCCTTACATCATATAGTGGTTTTGAGGGCAATGTGGAATACAGGAACATGTATTATTTCTTTGCCAATAATCCTAAATGCGAAACAATAGAGACGGCAAGAATGGATGTTTCCAAATGTACCGATATGGAAAGCGCATTTGAAATATGCGGAGGTTTGGCCTCTCTTGATTTGTCAAATTGGGATACATCACAGGTTGTCAATATGAATAAAACATTCAGTATGTGCAGTAATTTGGCCTCTATGGATGTCTCCAATTTCAACACCTCAAAAGTGGAGACTATGGATGCATTGTTCAATGCCTGCTCAAAACTCACTTCCATAGATGTAAGCAGATGGGACACAATCAAAGTGAAAAATATGTGCAGTATGTTTAGCGGTTGCAAGGGGCTTACAAGTCTTGACGTTTCGCACTTCAATACCTCACAATGCAATAGAATGGATTTCATGTTCTCCAACTGTACCAACTTGACTTCTCTCAATGTGTCGAATTGGGATGTCTCAAAGGTAATTAGAATGCGCCATATGTTTTGGAAGTGCGCGAAACTGAAAACACTTGACCTGTCCAATTGGAACATATCCAATGTTTTAGACATTGACGGCCTGTTTGAGGGTTGTTCTTCTCTTGAGACACTTGACATGTCCAATTGGAGTATCAATGAAAACGCGGTTGTTGATGTTATGTTCAAGGGCTGTAGTTCATTGTCTCAGATAACAATGAGGAATTGTGACGCGCACACTATAAGACTAATCAATTTTGCATTGAGTAATGCAGGCATCCTAAACCAAGTAACGATAATTACAGAATAACAACAGTGTGTTGGGCTGAGAGGGATAACCTTTCAGCCTCTTTTTTTCTTTGACCGACACACAGCCCCAAAAATATTAAATAGAAAACGCGACATATGGCAGAGCAGGTAGATGTGCAAGTCATTAGGGTTGATACAGGCAAAGCAGTGGACAACCTCAAGGCACTGAACGAATACATAAAGGACTTGAAGAAGACGATGAACGAAGCCAAGATTGGTTCCGGAGAGTTCAAGAAAGCACAGGACGAATTGGACAATGCAATCGTCAAACAGAAACAGATAATGAACGGCGCGGCCAACGAGAACAAGGCGGCGGCAGGCTCTTTCAATGCCTTGAGCAACCAACTGAGGGAACTCAAGGAGGCTTGGAAAGCGACAGGGGACGAGGCGAAGAGGAATGAACTTGGCAAGCAGATAAACGATGTCAAGGCGAAACTCAACGAGATGAACCACAGTATCGGGAACTTCCAAGACCAAGTGGGAAACTATAACGGGATGCTGTCCCCTCTGTTCGATGCTCTTGGACAGAAGATTGACGGCTTGGGAGGAAAGTTGGGAGATATGACGGGGACATTGGGGGCAATGGGTTTTTCCGTCAATGGTCTTGTAAACCCTATAAAGGCTGTGGATTCGGGCTTCAAGTTGTTGGCCTCCAATCCTATAATAGCGGCCATAACATTGCTTATAGGGCTGTTCCTAAAGGTTAAGGATGCTATTGCGGCCAACGAGGATTTGCAGAGACGTTGGAATGTTGCTATGGCAGCCTTTCAGCCTATAATAAATGTTGCAAAGAATGCACTGGATGCATTGGCAAATGCCGTTGTATGGGTAGCCGAAAAGGTGAGCGGATTCATAAGCCTTTTCAGCGAGGCGAGCAAGGAGACCACTGAACTTGCCAAGGCACAGGACAAACTCAATATGTCTCAGAGGGAGTTCAAGGGTAATGAGAACGCAATGAGGGCTGAGGCAAAGGCACTCAAACTACAGGCAAAGGAGACTGACGACCTCAACGAGAAATTGAGGCTGCTGAATGAATCGCGGGATAAACTCAAGGCCACCAACCAACAGGCGGTTGATTTGGCGGCGGAGGAACTGAGGATAGCGGAGGAGCAGGCGAAGTTAGCCCCTAACTCAAAGGAGGACAATGAAAAGATTGCTGAACTCAAGCAGAAGTTGGGACAGGCACAGGAGAAACTCAACGAAGAGGACATGGAATATGTTGAGTTAATTAAATCGGCTGACAATGGGCTGAAAAAATTAAATGCAACTACAGGCACAGCGGCAGACAAGACCAAAGAACTTGCCAAAGAAGTTGAAAAAATGGAACAGACCATTGCCGACAGTTCAAAATCCCAAGTACAGAAGTTGGAGGAGGAAAAAAACAAGTGGGTTGAAATCTATAAGCAACTGAAGAAGAACACCAAGGCGCTTGAGGAGTACTATAACAAGAAGATTGCAAAGGCAAAGGAGGAGGAACAGAAAGCGAGGAGCACATCCATAAAGACCTCAAGACAGAGTTTTTCTGACATAGAAAATGAAATTGCACAGATGACGGGTACTGACACACAGGGCACTGACCTTGCGGACAAGTGGCTTGGTTCATTGGAAAAGGTTAAGAATGCCTACAAGGATTTGCCTGCCGAAATGAAAAAGGAACTGTTGGGACAGACGAAACAGAATGACGCGGTAAATAAGGCATACACCGAATATATATTGTCTGATTTTTTCCCGAAGAAAAAGGAGATTGACCCATACAGGATGCAGTGGGTGAATAATGTGGCGGCCTCAATCAATGACAAATCCACATATGACGACATAAGGAGAGCATTGAAAGAACTCTCAAAGGGTGTTGGACAGGATTTTTCGCCGGAGGGTTTCTTGAACATATTGCCCGAGGGCAGCATTAGTTTTTCAAGTTTCTTCAGAGAGGATGAAATCGAGGCTGCAAAGGAGGAATATATAAGGATATTCAACGAGTTGCAGGAGAAGATGGCTGACGAGAACACTGACCAAAGTGTAATCACAGCCTTGAGGGACAGGCTCAATGCACAAGTTTCAATCATTCAGAACTTGCAACAGGAAAGGGATATCTATGATGAGATTGTTGCGCTTGCCGTCAAACTGAACAGCCAAGCGGAGGCGAAGTCTGCAAACGAGATATGGACAGAACGGTTCTTCGGCACAAAGACGGACAAGAACGGGTTCGCCACTGACGGAGAGAAACTTGGAAAGGCACTGAGGAATGCTACAAAGGTTTGGCAGGATTATGGGGATGCTGTTTCAACTGTATTGGAAACAATTGGCGATGCTTGGCAGAAAAACCTTGAAAGACAGGTAAAGGCAGGCAAGATGACCGAGGACGAGGCGAAGAAACAGTTCAAGATGATACAGGCGATGCAGTATTCATTGAGTGTCATAAATGCCGCTGCTTCAATTGTTTCGATTTGGTCTGACCCCGAAATGGGAGTATATCAAAAAATAGCCACCACTGTTGCTGTGGCCGCACAGAACGCCGCTGAACTTGTGGCTATTGCGACTACACAGTTCGGCGATATGAGCGCTTCAGCAAGTGCAGGCGCGGCAGCCAATTACACCCCTGCCGTCATCAACGACACAAACCCTCTGAACTACACCAGGAACTTCACAACGGCGGAGGAGAGGGATGAAATCAACAGGCAGAATGTGTGGATTTCAGTCGATGACATCAACACAGCACAAAACAAGGTTAAGGCAAAGGTCGCTGAATCGAAATTTTAGGCTCTACAGGAGATTTTATTTTGAAAGGAGAGGGTTTCATCAACTCTCTCTTTTTCTATTAAATAGAAACGATTTACAGGGCAATGGAGACATATAACGGAAAGCCGCTTCTGAGGCTGAACATAATGACACAGGATGACGGTGTTAACATCATTTCATTGGTGGAGTATCCTGCCGTTGAGCAGAACTTCATCCAACTCTCTAAACAATACCCCATGCACCTTTCACTGAACGAGGAGAAGCGGGAACTGTTGGGTGTAGCCCTCATCCCCGATTTTCCGATTTACAGAAAGGACGACAACGGAGAGTATTACATCACATTCAGCGCGGAATCCATTCGGAAAATCGCCATTGATTTTTACAAGAAATTGAATGTGAATAATGCTGATGTTGAGCACAACCACAATATGGAAAATGGCATCACCTATTTTCAATCATTGATTGTCGATAAGGAAAATGGCATTTGTCCTGCTGCATTCAAAGACCTACCGAACGGAACTTGGATTATCGGTTGCAAGATAGATAATATCAATGTTTGGGATGCTGTCAAGAGCGGAGAGGTAAAGGGCTTTTCCATTGACGGGATATTCCATGCGGAGGATGAGCAGGAGCACAAGAGAAATCAAACTGAAAAGGAGACCATTGACAGTCTTGACGAACTCTTTGATTGGCTGAGTACTCTATAAAATAAAATAAGTTTCGACACTACCAAAAATAAATACAAAATAAAAAAACTGACCTATGAAATTGACTGAAAAACTAAAGGCGACATTGAGAAAGATGCTTTCGCTTCAGTTGGGTGAGGTTGCGACAAAAGACGGAAAGAAACTCTATTGGTCTTCAGAGGAAGACTTGAGAGAGGGACTTGAGGTGTTTGTCGAGGACGAGAACGGGGAGTTAATCCCAGCACCTAATGGGGTATATGAGACCGAGGACAACAAGAAAATTGAAGTTGAAGACGGCGCTGTAAAGAAAATCGAAGACCCCGAGGCTGAAGTTGCACCGGAGAATGTCGAGCAGAATGTTGAAGAAGATGTAGCCCCTGCCGCTGACCCTGCCGAAACACAGGAGGGCGAGGAAGAGCAAGCCACCGTTGAGGACAGGGTTGCCTCCTTGGAGGAAAAAATGGCGAGACTTGTTGAGGGAATTGAACAGATACTCAACGCAATGGCATCACTTGAGGGCAGATTGAAAGAAGTTGAGGCAAAGGTTGCGAAGATTGAGACCGAGCCTGCCGCTGACCCTGCCGAGGAAAAGCCTGCCGAAACCAAGATGTCAAGAATGGACATTTTGAAAAACTTAAAATAAAATAATAACAGACTAAACGAACTAACAAATATGCCATGTTTACCAAAAGGCCTTAAGGGCTTACCAGAGGAGTGCGAATCCTCTCTTTCGGGGCTTGAAATTGCTTACATCGGAGAAAAGAGAAACTTTGAGGTTGCAATAGATGCGGATACCCTCACTGTTACAGGCATTACAGGTGCAACCGAGACGGGCAAATTATATGCCTACCACTTCAATCTTCAGACGGGTTCAATGAACTCAGAAATGACGCGCAATGATGCAAACGGCTCATTCTACTACACTAACACTGTAGCCCTCCAATTTACCAAGATGGAGGCCAAGAAATCTGCTGAAATTGCCGCACTTGCAAAGGCTCACTCAATCATTGTAGTCAAGGATTTGAATGGCCAATATTGGGTTGTCGGTGCTGATACTTATGCTACTGCATCTACTGACACAGCACAGAGCGGACAGGGTGTGGATGACCTCAACGGATATAACATAACGCTTGATTCAAGGAGCGCATATAAGCCTCTCTCAATCAGTTATGACCTCATTAAGGAACTCATTGTTGAGCCAGCATAAACTATTATAACCTAAAATAAAAACATTGAAAAAACGAACTAAAACATATGGCTAATACTACCACTATTAACGCACCATTGAATGATTATGTCAATGTGCATAAAGACGAACTCATTGTAAGAGCATCTGCAACCTTTGCAACTCTTCCTTATATCGACAAGATGTTTGGCGTCAAATATCAAGATGTTGTCCCAATGCTTGAGAGTTCAGTTGTACTCAAGGACGGCAGTTCTTGCGGATGGGATCCGAACGGAGCGGACACAATTTCACCTATCATCATCAAGGATTTTCCTGTTGTAGTACAGAAGACTTTCTGCGGCAAGGATTTCCGCAAGTCATTTGCCAACTATGAACTGAATTGGAAAGCAGGCGGAGTTGAAGTTCCATTCGCTGAAGCATTCATCAACTCCAACCTCCAAGCGATTGCAGATGAACTTGAGAAACTCGTTTGGAATGGTGATGTTACCATTGGTATTGACGGCTTCCTAAAACAGTTGGATGCAACCAAGAAAACTCTTGCAGGCACTACAGCAACCGAAAGAATTGACGAGGTTGTCAAGGGTCTCACCGACAGAATGCTCAAGAAAGGTGTGAATGTATTTGTTTCACCTGCACTGTTCCGTCAGTACATTGCAGAACAGAATGCTGAATGTTGCGCAAACAAGCCAACTATAGATGCTGCTGTTGAAACTCTCTCTTATGTGGGTGATTCAAGGGTTAAGATTATCCCTGTCAGTGGCCTCATTAACGAAACTAAGGTTCAGATTGTAGCCGCTACAGCAGATGCACTTGTATATGCTACTGACATTGAGAACTCAGAAAACGAGTTCAGATGGTTCAGAGACGAAAAAGAGGGTACTGAGAATCTTGAAGTCCTCTTCCTTGCAGGTACAGCGGTTCGCTATGCTGACGAGGCTCAACTTTATGTAAATGCCTAATATTCATTGACATAAACATATAAAAAAAGAAACCAAGGGTTTAATTACTCTTGGTTTTTTTTGTGCTTATTACTCCTCCTTGTGCATCTTCATGTCCTCATCCATCGCCATCGCAAGGAATACAATGAAACGTCCAAGTCTTGAGGTAGGAGTGAATAAGAATCCCTCTCTTTTATCGTCCTTGGCACTCAACCCCACATTGCCAAGTTCAAATAATGAATTATCAATTACATCAATGTGTGTGGCTATGAAATCATTACACAGGACATCCAAACCAAAGCCATAAAGGTGCTCAAACAAAATTGAGAAAACAGTGTATCCTATTTTCGTCTTCAAATCAATCTCCACATTAAAGTTCTTGTTTTCTTTGTTCTTGACGATGAAAGGCTCAAAGAGTTCGTCCATTTCAATGAACTCATCCATTTTCTCCTTAAAGGAATCCGCATACTCGTCAAAGTGGTTAATTAGGTTTCTCTCAATGGCTTCGTCAATGGCTTCGTCAATTCTTTTCATTTGTTTTTCAATCTTTTCCATAACAATTTAATTTTTAATAAATTAGTACCTGTGGTGGGTTTTGCTCCCACTGAATGTCTCAGAACACAGGTATCCCATTTCTTGCGCTTCACAGCGGTTAAAATGACACACATACAAATAACAGTAAAAAACCTTATTCAAGGTTGCAATGCAGGTCGGTTTCGCTCCGATGGAACATTCATAATGTCCTGCACTGTAGCGGCTAATCCTTTGTGATAGACCGCATTAAATAGACAATGAATTGGCCGAGCCTTTCAGACAGGTCGAAGACGAACTTGTCGTTTTTGTCCTCTGCATTTGTCAACATCAACATTCCGTCTTTAGTCAGTTTGACCATCCCTCCCTGCTCCACTGTTGGCCTTATGAAATTGTCAATGAAATAGTCCAACGGTGTTGCATAGACGCGCTCAAAGAGCTTTGCCACAAGCGGAAGTGTTTGCCTGTCTGTCAATGAGAACCTTATGACAGGTGTCGTTTTCTTTCTATATGTGAGGTCGATGGGCTTGTCAATGTCGCAAGGCTGAATCCTCTGTCCCATTTGCCTCTGAAATGAAAGCGCATAGTCAGCAACTGTCATGTCAGAGTATTTTGCCTCCATTTGTTCGGACTGCTCCCATAGGCTGTCGAAGTCCTTTACATTGCCCCTCAGTCCGCTGAAGATACCCAAGTTCTTCACAAGAAAAGACAAGATGACATCATACCCCTCAACATTAACCACAAAATTGCCGTTGTCATACTGCTTTTGCATTGTCTTTTTACTGTCGGGTTCATCCATCCTGCTGATGAACTCGTCAATATCCTTTTTTACTTCTTCCTTACTTTTTGCCATATACTTAAAACTTAACTATAAACTCTTCATCATCCCACTCATACTCACAGTCCTCTTCAATCTCATCTGATAGAGCATCAACAAGTTTGTTTCCGTCAAACTTTTCACCCTCTTTCCACTCTACATCACTTTCAAAATCATTGAACCAATGAATATCTGAAATATAGAAATGAAATCCGCAATCGTCATGTGTAATCATATAGGGTACTAAATGCTCCCTATAAAAGTTTTCATCATCGAAAAGTTTAATCATTTCATCTTCTTCAATGCCTGTAAGGTTTCTTGCCATTTCTTTGGCGTTTCTTTTGTAATCTATCATAACTATATATCCTTTTAATTTGTTAATAATCAATTTGTTGTTTTTACATTACTTTAATTTCAATACCAACTCCGTCCTCGGAAAAGTACTCATCCACATAGCACACATCATCAAATCTCTCTGTTGGTTCATACATGATGGCCTCAAACTTTTTTACAAACTCTTTTGTTTCCATAATATTTATTTTTTTAATTTTTTCAAAAAATGCTAGGAACTGTCAATCCTTTGTATTAACTTTGCAATTAACTTGGGGGTATTGTTTCCTTATCACAATGCAAAGATGCGAAAAGTTTTTTAATTTACAAAATGATCTTTGCGTTTGGGCTTGTTTTGCCTTTTCTTCAGCCCCAATCTCAACCCTTGTTTATCTTCGTTCCTTTCACATTGCAAAGATAGTAAAAAAGAAATTACCGGCAAAATTATTTTTCTGGTAATCAATAACTTAAAATGGTTTAGGGTTTTGTACTATTCTATAAAATAAAAATTATTATTTAATCTCCAAAATTAACTTTAGGAACTCTTGACGGCATTCAAAAAACCCTTATTCTTTATATAAATACTTATATATATGGAAAAGAGAGATTATAGATGGACTACATCAAATGTCTTGGAGGGTTATAGGGAATGTTTATTCGATTTTCGCGGTATAGAGACGAAAAGGGATAGTTACTATGTCAATTATGACACACTCTGTGCCTATATACAGTATAAATTACAACTCTCAAAGCCCCTCAAGGATGATGACAACAGAGACAAGATAATCGGCGAGATGAGGAAACTCATACAGAGAGCCTTATACAATGCCCTTGGACACACCAAGGCAATCACCTATATAGATGTATATGGAAAACAGATAGTGTTGAGGTTTCACTTCAGTACCTCTTATGTGCCGCCGCCACCCGAGACCATTGTGGAACTGATGGACAAAGTTCAGCAGGTTTTGACCGAAAACGGGTATTAAATAGAAAATAGAAAAGGATATGATTATAATTTCAGACTGTAGCAAGAACATTGTTATACCAGCAGGACTTGGAGACAATGCAGGAGTTGTCTATGAGACGGCCGGAGTTAAGTCCCTCAACGGGGAGACGGGTGATGTGAAAATCAAGACCGTCAACGGCAATGATATGCTTGGAGAGGGCAACATTGAGATAAAGGGCGGTGTGGAGACCGTCAACGGGGAGACGGGTGATGTGAAAATCAAGACCGTCAACGGACAGTCCCTCATGGGAGAGGGCGATGTCCCTGTGGATGTTGGCGTTGAGACCGTCAACGGGGAGAAAGGCGCTCTGACACTCAAGACCGTCAACGGCAATGATATGCTTGGAGAGGGCAACATTGAGATAAAGGGCGGAGTTCAGTCATCCGAGATATCAAACATCAAAGTTCTCACACAGGCGGAGTATGACACATTGACCCCAAAGGACGATAATGTCCTCTACTGCATCAAGGGATAAACCATAAAAGCCTCTAAAGGGTTGATTTTAGGCTGTTATAGCCACTTTTAGCCCTTTAGGGGAATTGTACCTCTTATGAATAACAATGGCTCACAGAGCCTAAAAAACATATAATAAATGATATTAACTGATTTCAGCAAGATAAAGTTCGGCAGCGCGGACATAACGGCGGTATCTGCAGGGGCGGTAAAGCTTTGGCCTGCGGAGACTGTAAAGACTGTCGTTTCATTCACTCTGACGAGCGGAGACACTTGGAACAACCCTTACATTTCAGCATATGCGGCAGGCGGCAGGACTATCGAACCTGTGGAGAAGACGGCTACAGGTTGGACATATGGAGAGCCTGTGGAGTATTTCAAAATCAATATGACGGAGAAGATGGAACAGAATCTCTCAACTTTCAATGGCGTTGAGGGCGGAATGACATTCAAGAGCCAATCGAAACTGTTCAATTGGGCGAGGGAGATGACTACCGTCAATTGTTCCAACATCAATCCTACAGGAGAGGACTACAGCGAGATGTTTAACGGCTGCAACAAACTGACATCATTGGACTTGACCACTTGGGATATGTCCAATGCAACGACAACGGCCAACATGTTCATTAACTGTTATGCGATGGCAGACCTAAAGATGGGAGATACTTTCGGGAAGATGGGACAAATATCCAATATGGAAGGTATGTTCGCCAACTGCAAGGCTCTGACATCATTGGACTTGAGCGGAATGACTGTGGCCTCCTGTACCAACATGAACAACCTGTTTCTGAACTGTGAGAGCCTTTCTGCATTGAGCCTAAGTGGTTGGGAGGTTCAGAGCGCAAAGAACAGTGCAGGTGTGTTTGCGGGTTGCAAGGCATTGAAGACGGTGGACATGACCAACTCAACACAGGAGTCAATTGCTATTGTGAGGTCTTGGCTGAATAGTGCAGGGCTTTCGTCTGTAGTCATAAAGGGTTTGACTGAATTGGACAAAAGAACATTAAGGTTTGCAATTGTGAGCGGAGACACTTGGAACAACACAGCGGTTTCGGCATATACAGCCGATGACAGGCTCATTGAACCGACAGAAAAGACTGCAACGGGTTGGACATATGCAGAGGATGTGGCATACATTAAAACAACTACTAATCATGATGAAAAGAACCTGCTCACTTATATTGGTATAGATGCTAAATATAAGGATTGTACAGACTTTTTTTACAGTTCTCCTGAATGTGCCTCTATAAACACAGTGGGAATGGATGTTTCTGAATGTACTGATATGAGACATATGTTTGGGAACTGTGGCGGCTTAACAAGCCTTAATCTGACGAATTGGGACACTTCAAATGTAAGAACTATGACGCTGATGTTCGCCCAATGCAACAACTTGGTTGATATTGACCTTTCAAATTGGAATGTTTCAAATGTTTCAAATATGCATGGCATGTTTGATATGGGTATAAAGGCAGGGCAGTTGACCCGTCTAAACCTTTCCAATTGGGAATTGAAAGAAAACGTTGACACAGGCATAATGTTCAACATGTGCAAGAACCTTTCTAAAGTAATAATGAAGAACTGTAGTTCAGCAACTGTTGAGAAAATAAAAGCAGCCCTAACCGCATCGAACATAACAGGGGCTGAAATAATTCAATAAACTACTATGGCACAGGATTTTAAGGTTATAGGCAAGAGAAACGAGAAAGACAAGTTGAGCGGCATCACCCTAACGAGGTCTGTTGTGCTCAATAACCTCACACAGGAGCAGTTGAAAAGGCTGTACAGGAGGGGATTGACTCTCTATACCGACTTTTTCAATGGCTTCAAGTTGGTCTATATATGTAGATATAGAGACGGGAGCATTGTTCTCACTGTAGAGAGGGTGCACTTTGACCAGACAACTCAAACTGTGGTAATGGAGTGCGGCTACAGTCTTGACAAAGACAAGTATTTCAAGGTTCTTCTGAATCAAGACGCAAACGGGAATTATGACCTAAGGCCAAGGATACTAAACACCAAATGGCTCAAGGAGAGCGACCTCAAGACAATAAACGGAGAAAGCATTGTGGGAGAGGGGAACATTGAAATAAAGGGAGGCTCTGAAGAAATAGTTGATACTTTGCCAAGTACAGCCAACTATGGGGACATTGCCTATTTGAGGACTTATACAGATGCGCCAATTGCGACTTGGACAAATCCGAGCGGATATGAATATGTGCTCACATACACAGAGGAATGGAACAAGGAACAGGAGATAGCCTACAATACCGAATACTCCAACTACAGGTTCTCAATCTATGTAACGGAAAACGGAGGACTTGAGACGAGGATAAAGTACAGGCAGTATGACAAGCCTGTGGTGCTTGAGGTTCTGACAAAGGGGAGCAGCGGAACGACTTACTACCACACCTCAAACCCGACCACAGGAGACAATTATAAATATACTTGGGATTGGACAAAGGACAATGAGTTCCGCATAACATTCGGAGCATCATACAATAGGCTTACATTGCTGGCATTGAGCAAGATAATAGATAACGGCTTCGACACATATGAATATATGGAAAAAGGATTGTGGGCTGAAGAGTTAGGCAGGGATACCATAGGCACAGGAAAAGATATCTATTCTATTCTGTTCCAATCTATTCCGTCATCTGTGGAACAAGGTATGACGCTTTACACCATTGTTTATGGCAATGACGGTGGAGATTTGAAGTTGTATGATGACAGGCTTGAATTGGTATCCTCTAACGGAAACATACTTAAGACCATACAAAAGAATGGCGGAACAGTTCCACTTAATTTTTATCCTTATCCTTATTTGACCTATAATGATATGGGAGTGTTCTACAACTATAAGTATGGAGGAGCAAAGATAACCAATGTCGCGTCGTTTCAAACCACCAACTTTTGGAAAAAAATCAATGATGACGCAAAAATGTCCAAAAGTTATGTAGAACGGGGTACAGGTATCCCTACTTGGGATGATGAGGGGCGAATAACACACTCTGAAATTAGCAATTTAAGTGTGGGCACTTTATTCATAAATACAAGTGGATATACAGGCAGTAATATAATAACCCAAGGCGGTTTAAGAAACGGCAGGTTCTTTGCCCCTACAAGCGGAGGTACAGCAGGACAGGTTCTCAAATCCACAGGAGCGAACTCTGCACCCACATTCGTTGATTTGTCCTCACTGATGGACAACTTGAAGTTCAAGCAGATAACACAGGACGAGTATGACAACTTGGAAAATAAGGACGGGAACACAATATATATAATCATTCCAAATGGCTAACTCAAGTATATTTTTAGGCAACGGCATTGTGGATACCCTCTACAAGGGGGACAAGCAGATAGAGGCGATATACAAGGGGGAGTATCAGATATACTCCCTTGGGGAGTTTGCAGGGCTGAGAATCACAAAAAATCTGAAGTTCGGCATTGACGGAGGGAAAGCGAACCTCTCACTGAAATCAAGCGAGGATTGGACATTGGCAACCGATGCCGAATGGCTTCACTTCTCATCCACAGGAGGGACGGCAGGAAATTACAAGATTGAGGTTAGTGCGGACGAGAACGGGGGCGGCAAGGACAGGACAGCGGAGATAATCGCCTCATCCGCAACTTATTCCGCTGTGTGCCAAGTGGTTCAGTATTATGTTCAGCAGGTCTCTTATGTCTATGCAACACAAAACCCGACTACAAGGAATATGACAACGGCAGGGATTGTGATACCTAACATCCTGTTCGGAGACGAGTTCAAGATTGTGGCTGAAATGATGTGGGAGGAGGCAAACGGAACTAATGGAGAGGTGACTATTGGCTATGCCTACAAGGAGAACAGGGGTTCATACTACAGGTTTTCAATACCTGTGGACAATGATGACTTCAGATTCTTCCATGCTTATAGAGGCTCTTGGTACTATGATATCGGGAGCGCGAGGGAAAATGTATATAAGAGCCTTACATCTTCACTCCATACATTCACAATGGTAAACTACAAGTTGGATGCAGACGGGGACTATATCATCAACAGGACTGCCAAAGGGACAATGCCTAAAGAAAGATATGGCGCGGAGTTCTACATAGACTGCCAACACTTCAAGTTCAAGTCCGTCAAGGCATACAACGGAGAGGCATTGGTGATAGATGCCTTTGCTGCATTGCTGAACGGTGTTGTGGGCGCATTCGACAAGGTTTCCAAGACATTTTTCCCCCTTGTGGATGCCAACGAGGGAAATGAACAATATCAAATTGAAAAGAAATATGACCTATGAACAGCACATTTGATTTACTTCTTTATAACAAGGCAACCAAGGACTACTACTTCATCAAGGGGCTGAGGGACACATCCATTACCCCTGCAACGAGGGAGTTCAAGGACTTCACAATGCCCCAAGGAGCACCATTCGGAGAGTACCAATACTTCTGCTTTGAGGACTTGAGGCGCGACACAGGAATAATTGAGGATGAACAGCCCCTCAAGTGCTTGATAACCACACAGGAGGGCAATGTTCCGCTTGAACTGATAAAGCCCGAAATGGGGATACTCAGATATGGCGAATGCTGCGGAGAAAAGCAAACCACCCTTTATCTCAACACAGATGTATCATACCTCTACCTGTAGATTTTTTTGACAAATCCGAACATTATTTGATTTTATTGGGGACGGTTCAGCGATGTTCCGCCCCCTTTTCCTGTTTTTCCCAAAAAGCCTATTAAATAAAAAGAAACATAAATGGCCAAGAATAAAGAGATACAGACCTCATTGTCATTTGTTGACACCATAGCGAAGTACTCAGAGGACGACCTTTCCAATGTTGAAAAGGTCTATTCGGGAGACAAACCTGTGCTTTGGGGTATAAGAAATACTTATAGTACTTTAATCCAAAACTGCTTCATGCAGTCCCCAACTTTAAGAGCCTGCTGTCAGTCATTCACAGACTATGTGGGCGGCAACGGAGTACAAATCAATTGTCCGAGGCTTGACGGCAAACTCAACAGGTATGGGGAGACGGTTGAAGACATCATCAGCAAGATGGCACAGTCATACTTCCTGTATGGCGGATACTGCCTGCAAATCATCTATTCAAAGATAATGACCGTTGCTGAGATATTCTGCGTTGATTTCGCTAAATGCAGAATAAACGAGGACAAGACCAAGATTTTCTATTATCCAAAGGGATGCTCAACATATGGGAAATATGAAACCTATGACAGGTTCGACCCCGAGAAGATAAGAACAGACAACCTTACACAGATGTACTGGTACAACGGCACTTCAGCGCCTACACTGTACCCGTCCGCACCTTGGACTTCGGCTCTGTGTGATGTCCTCACAGAAATAGAGACCTCAAAGTTCTCATTGTCAACAGTTAGTGGCGGTTTCCTTGCAAAATATGTCATAACCATCCCCGATGGAGGGGCATTGACCGAGGAACAGAAAGCCGCCATTGAGGAGGCTATAAAGACCAAGTTCACAGGCACTGACGCAACCTCCAACTTCATGATTTACTTCAACGGAGGTGTCGGAGGAGACGGACAGGAACTGAAGATAGACAAGATTGAAACGGACAATAGTGCCGAATCATACCTTGCCATAAGGGATACTGCAAAGGCAAACATATATGGGGCTTGCAGGACATCACCTCTGATTATGGGAATGGGACAGGTAAACACATTGAGCACCAACGAGTTCAGTGATGCTTACAACATCTACAACAGGACTGTCATCCTGCCTGTTCAGAAGAAGATTGAAAGGTCTTTCGGGACTATCCTCAGATTTGACGACCCACTGAAAATAATAAAGTTCTCAATTGATTTTCAATAATGAAGACACAGGATGTTTACTTGATTAGCCCTAGCACAGTAAAGGCTATGACTTCAGCCAACCTCAATGTCAGTGATGACATCCTCTCATATGCGATTAGGAACGCACAGGACATGCACCTGCGTTTCATTGTGGGTGATGACATTCTTGCCTCACTGAAGAAGCAGGCGGAGCAGAAAATAAACAAGGTAAAGGACAGTGTAGATGAGCCATATAACACCCTGCTATATGACTATGTGCTGCCGTTCCTTGCTGCTCAATCTATTGTTGAGGCATGTATCCCTATGACATTTAAAATAAGAAACATAGGGGTAGTAAAAAACAATGACACCAATGCGGAGACACTACAGTTGAGTGATGTGTTGAGGATAAAGAACTACTATGAGGGCATTGCCTGTGATGCGGCAAACAGGCTCTCAAAGTACCTCAACGAGAACTCAAAGGACTTCGTTGAACTAAAGGGCAAATGTACTTGCAAAATAAACAGGCACTATGCCGCTGTCGGCCTGTGGCTGGGGTAAATGTATTTGATACTATGGGAAAGGTACTACAAAAAATTAAAATGTGCATTGTCGGAAACTTTTGGTTTCACATTTTCGCAATCTTCAGTTTGGCTTTGATTACCACCTCATTTTTTTGCCCCCCGCTTGGAATCATCCATGCTTCTTGTTTGACGGCGGTAGGGGAAGTGTTTGGCTTTGCTGCTCTATGGACACTAATCAAGGCAATGGATGATGGACACACTGCAACCTTAACGCACAACGACACTACACTGACGATAGAAAAAGAGGAGGAAAATCAATGACACTCAAGGAATTGGCATTAAAAATATGCGAGATAGCAAATGACGGGAACAGATGCAAGTTTGCAGCCTGTGGAGGCTCTGTGTATTCAATAAACTCACTGACGGTAAGGAACTATCCTCTGTTCTTCCTGTCTCCAACTAAGACACACACAGCAAAGAAGAACATCACAACATTTCATCTGACGGGGTTCTATATTGACAGGATGATGTCAGACCAATCCAATGACATTGACATAATGAGTGCAGGCGTTGAGTTCCTCAAGAACCTCATTCTGAAAATCCAAAAAATAGACGGAGTAATAAGTGTATCATCTGACAACCAATGTACTGTCTATACAGAGACCGAGGCATTCAATGACCTGTGCGGAGGATGCTACATTGAGTTCGATGTCAGTGTAAGGAATGACACTGTATGTGCGGTATGAGGAATTGGGCTTTAATTTTATTTTGTTTTCTTGTATGCGGCTGTGGCACAACAAGATATGTTCCTGTAAAGGAGATAGAACATGTGAGGGATACCGTCATCCTCAAGGCTGATACAGTCAGAATGACCATTCCTGTGGAGAAGATAGTTGAGGTTGTGCCTGCAATGGACACTTTGCGACTGGAAACCTCTGTTGCAAGGGCAATGGCATATGCGGACACAGCGACTGGAACACTCAAGGGTAGGATAGAGAACAAGCCCTATGAGCAAAAGAAAGAGATACAGCACACCGAGAAGATAAGGACGGTTGAAAAGAGGGTGGAAGTTCCCGTTGAAGTTGTGAAATGGAAAAACAGGATACCCGTTTGGACATGGTACTCATTGGCGCTTAATCTGTTGTTCCTGTTCGCCCTCTTTTTGAAGATAAAAATAAAACTGTTTTGATTTTCAGTGATTTGGGGAGCATTAAGAACATAGAAGAAAAAAGGGATACAGGCAAGAAAAAGAAAAAGACTGAAAAGACTGAAGAGGAGAAAGCCCTTTACAAGCAATATCAGAAATACATTAAATCTGACGAGTTCAAGGTGTTGAGGGAAAAGGTCTTTGCGAGGGACGGCAACCGCTGTGTATGCTGTGGTAGAAGCAGGGAAGACGGTGCGATACTGAACTGCCACCACAGGAGTTATGCTCACCTGTTTCATGAGGGAGAAGCCACTGAAGATTATGAAGCTTTATCTGACCTCACAACCATATGCGCTACCTGTCATAGGGCTATACACAGAGTGCCCTCAAATTGGAGCAGGTTCAAGATAAACCACAGGACGGAAGACACATTGGTTTCAGCAGGCATAACTCATTGAACCTCTGAAAATTAAGTTTTGCTGACGAAATGGATTTCATGAGGAAAAGAACAAGCCCTTGGAGAATGTCTCTGAGGGCTTTTGGTTTTAATGCTCCATATGGTGCTATTTTCGATTGATTTTCCTTTGGGGGTACAGATTGTACCGCTCAAGGGGAGATGATGCCTCTATTCAAAAGAGTATAGCGAATATGGCATTATAGAGACTTTGTTTTGGGAGGTGTGAAATGCTGTAGCCCGTTCTTCAGCCAAAAATCAATTTTCTCTTTCAGCCAATAGTCCTTGATATTGCAGCAATAGCCATAAGAACCGAACATTGAAGATGACGGGTAAGTAGGCAGTACCTCATCATTTACTTTCCTGTATGCAGGCTTGATTACTTCAATGCATTTCTTTCTGTTTCTCTTTGGCCCATAGGTTCTCTCATAGACCCAAATGTCGGTTTCTGTCTTTGTCTTGATTTCCTTTGTCAAGACCTTGTGTCTGATCTTAAGTTCCATAAGTACTTTAATTTATTTATTATACAGTTTTGAATAGAGAGGGTTTTTCGTCTCAAGGGTATAGTTGTGCCACTTTGCCTGTGAAAGTGTCTCCATTAAAAACCCTATCGCGTTTGAGCCTCTGTGTTGTAAGAATACAAAAAGGTTTTTTAATTTTCTGATCATTCCGACCTTGGGACGGCTACTCAACCCTACTAAATAGAAAACTGACAATGGCTAAATACTTTAAGGTTGCCGAAATGCTAAAGAGCGAAACGGCAGAAAAAAACAAAATCCAAAACACACCAAGTGTTGAGGTGGAACAGAACATTGAAGAACTATTGGAGATTCTTGATGACTTGAGGGAGTTCTATGGGAAACCCATTCGGATTTCTTCGGGTTTTCGCTGCACTGAACTAAACAAACTTGTGGGCGGCTCACCTACTTCAGCACATGTCATTGGATATGCGGCGGACTTGCAGCCTGTACAAGGTTCATTTGAGGAGTTCAAGGCTTCAGTCATTGATTGGTTGGACACAAGTGGGGTCGGCTTCGACCAGTGTATCATTGAGAGGAACAAGAACACACAATGGGTTCATTTCGGTCTCTACAACAGGAAAGGACAGCAGAGAGGACAGAGGTTTTCCTTGCAGGCTTAAAAGAGGCGTTTTGAGACACTTTCTCCCCTTGGGTGGCATGATTATACCTCTGAGGGGAGATAATTGATTGTAGGGGCTAAAAATGGGCAAATACAGGGCTTTACTGAACCAACAAGATTTCAAGTGCTGAACTTTAGGTGATGTGCATCGGCAGAGATGCACATTGCCGTCAAGAAGTTCATGGTCTCTACACTCCCTCTTTGAGGGCGTTTTCCCTTGTACCAACAAGGGGAAAGGGAAACGCCAAATAAAATTAAAATAAATTACACAAGAGGAAACTCTGTTTCCGAAAAGGCAATCCCATTGCCGAACACAACACAAAGGTTGATAATCTCAAGGGCTTTCATAGGGGCTTATTTTTGCGCGCGCGGATACCTAGGTTTCCTAGAAGATCTAGTATATATAAATAAATATATTATATTATTATATATTATTATATAT
>ULTD01050577.1_pt1 | contig 31392 bp, 26 predicted proteins | sample 1957321 | NCBI WGS metagenome assembly ULTD01 (sample SAMEA4835726, study PRJEB28245) | human gut metagenome | biome: gut microbiome; material: fecal sample | place: Denmark | collected 2008
GGCCGTGGGCTGGCCACGTCCGCCGTGGCTGACCGCCTGTCCGGCTACTCCTCGTCATTGTCCTTTTCATCTTTTGAAGGCTTGATGGAGGCTATGACGCTCTTCATGGCCTTCCTTGTCACTATCTGGGTGTCAGAGCTGAAGCCGGCTGAACCGTGATGAAAGAGCGTTCTCCTACGGGATCTTCTCCCCCGAAGCGCTTCTCCAGATCCTCAAGAGTGCCGAGGCGCTCTACGTACTTGGTGGACGGCTTTTAAAGTGTTAAACTACAGGAAATAATGTGTACCAATTTGGTACTTGTTTTGAGAATTACTATATTTGTGCAGTAAACAAGAAATATTATGGTCGTAGTAAGTAGCAGAGAATTCCGAGCCAATCAGCGAAAATACTTTGATTTGGCTCGCACCAATGATGTCGTGATTACGTCAAGAACTCACGGCAGTTACCGTCTTGTGCCTGTTCAGGATGACGACACCATCATGAACAGCACAACTTTGAACGCCAAAATCCGTCAGGGCATTGCCGATTACGAGGCAGGAAAAGTATACAGAATGAACGACGGCGAGAGTACCAAGGACTTTATTGACAGGATGATTAGCGAAGACTGAAATGTACACTCTTGTTTTTACCGAAGACGCTTACAAGACGCTTACATGTCGACTAATACAGAAGGCCGAACATCCAGAGAGGAATGCGGTTCCCATAGCCGGTTTCTATGCCGTCAATCGCCAGATAACTGTCCGGAACATTCGCAATCTGTTCGAAGTCTTTTCCTTCGCCGCCAACTTCGAAAAGGTATTTTCCATTAACCAGAAAATCTCCCTTCTGAGGCATTTGAACGGTTCCGACGGAAGATAATTGATCAATGAAAAAAGTCTCGCGCATCGTGCCGACATTTATAGTCGGGGAGAAGGCGTACATAAGATTCGTATTCCCGAGATATATCTTCTCAGGGTTCACAAGTCTTTTATAATTTTTAAGTTCCACTGTAAGAAGTTCAAGTATCTCGGCCTCATCCAATTTGTAAAGCAGATTGAGAAGAGTGTTCCTTGTGGTATTCATTGACGCAGCAAATTTCTCCGTATTCGGCTGGAGCGGAACATTCTCGGCAATTATCATAAACAGTTTCTTACATTTGTCCACTGTTGTATAAGATATTTTTTCCACTGCCGGCAAATCACTTTCTACCACGAGTTTCACCACATTTTGCAGTACAACGGGGAAATCAGTTCCGGCATCTCTACAGAACGGATATACGCCATAATGAAGATACTGGTCGAACTTGGAAAGAATCTTTGTTTTTCCTACAATTTCCATAGCTACAGCAACGTGTCCGGACAGCAATTCATCCAATGACAGCGCCCGCAGTTTCATAATCCCCTCATATTCAAGAAATTCTCTGAAAGACATACCTTTCAGAATATATGGAGTCTGCCGCCTGGACATATCCGTCAAGGAATTGTCAATCTCCAACATTGATGAACCGGTATAGACAATGCGCAAGTCCGAGTATTGGTCATACAGATTCTTCAGTATCTGACTCCAGTTAGCGTATTTATGGACTTCATCTATGTAAAATTCACATATTCCCCTGTGATACAGCAACTCGACAAGTTCCTGAAGCGAATGGGTGTTAAACCAGAAATGGTCCAATGATATATAGATAGTATCATCGGGGTTCTTATATTTTTCTTTTATACGCTGAAGCATCATGGTAGTCTTGCCGACTCCACGCTCTCCTCTGATTCCGATTACCCGCGCATCCCAATTGATTTCGCCATACAGATATCTTTTGAAAGACGTGGATATCTGCGCCAACTTACTGTGATAGAATTTAATAAGCGGAGTGATTTCTGTCAGTTCCATAATTCTGATTGTTTTCACAAATATAGAAATTCATTTTTGGAAAAACGAATTTAGTGCGAAAAATCGTTTTTATAAAAACGAAAAGCCGGGGCAATCCGATGATGGAATGTCCCGGCGAGGTGTTTATATCTGTTTACTATTTGAATTTCGCGTCAAGCAATGCTGCGCGCTGCACGGTGAGGTCCTTCATCCGCTGTATTTCCAGTTCGTAAGTACGAGCAGGCATGTTCGCCTCATCACTGTACTGGTAGTAGAAGTCCCAGATACTGAAATTGGCGGCAATGGCCTTGCGCATCTGTTTAGGCTTTTCGTCAAGTTCGGAAAGAACTTTGGACTTCAGCTGCTCCTTTTTAGAAGCCCACCTCCTGCCGACAAACTGGCGGAACTCCGCATCCTGCCAGAAACGGTGGAACCAGTCAGGATCCCGAGCATCTCTTCGCCGACTAGATCAACACATTGGTGGACAACTGTCTGAAGCGCATGCCGGACAAGAAACACGACAACATCGACAGGATAGTCAATGAGATTGTCCTTCATTCCATAAAATAAACGACGGACAGAATCGCTTCTGCCCGCCGTACGTAGATAGTGTATTATATACTGATATGAAAATGTTGTCTGTTATACGTACAGGAAACGCTTGATGCTTCCCTTAGGAGTTTTTGCAAACGGCTCAAGATGAATCTCGTACGATGAGACTACCGAGTAGGCCGGAATCATCTTGTTAAGGCCTGCGAGGTTCGCATCCATTATCTGCTCCAGGCTTTCCGCATCCGTACCGGCCTCGCCAAGTTCATTCTGGTCAGGCACGATCAGGGCCACGAGTTTCTCGTTCCTGCTGACGATCAGAGACTCAGCCACGAACGGCATATTGTTCAGTATCACCTCGATTTCCTCAGGATAGATATTCTGTCCGTTGGAAGAAAGCAGCATGCTCTTGCACCTTCCCACAAGGAACAATGTCCCGTCCTTGTCAATGGTGCCCAAATCTCCTGTGCGGAACCATCCGTCCTCAGTGAATACTGCTTTCGTAGCCTCGTCATTCTTGTAATAGCCGGAGAATACCACGTCGCCACGGACCAGCACTTCACCCGCAACATTCTGAGGATCAATGGAATCTATCTTGACATTGACATATTCCGAAGCATATTCGCCGACAGACTTAAGCTTGTAGCTTCCTACTTTTCCGACGCTGATAAGCGGGGCCGTCTCAGTCATTCCGTAACCGGTCACGAACGGAGTTTTCAGTTTTACCGCGAGAAGCTGCTCGATCTTGTCAGGGATGGCCGCGCCGCCGGTCACAAACTCCTCGATTCCGCCGCCCATTCCTTCCATGAATATGGTCCTGAGGGCATCACAGTAATCGGGATTGTTCTGCCAGTCTTCAAGTTTAGCCTTGCCGGTCTTGCTGTTCACGAACTCTCCGATAGTATCGTCTATCATCTTCTTCAAGATGAGAGGCACTGCGAAGAACACTCTCGGCTTGAACTCGCGGAGCACCGGCTTGAGGTTGGACGGGACAGGAGGCACATACAGCACCACCAGGTGCATACCCAGGCACAACGGGGCAACTCCGTCGAATGTCAGACCGAAAATATGTGCATAAGGAAGCACGCTGACATAATTGTCTCCCTCCTTATACGGACAATGTATCGGAATCATCTCTATATTCGCACTGAAGTTGCGGACCGAGAGCATGACGCCCTTCGGAAATCCGGTCGAGCCGGAAGTGTACATTATCGCGCAAAGATCGTCCAACGGTCTGTCAGGATAGCAGATATCCTCAGGCTTCAGACCTCCGGGATATGCCTCAGCAAAAATACGGTCGCGCTGCTCATAGACCATACCGAAAGAGCCTCTGGATGCGAGCAGTTCCCCGCTTTTCAGGTCAATGACTCCGAGCAATTTCGGCATTGACTCGAAATCCATATCCTTGAACAGGGTCTTTTCCGTAAACAGCAGACGGCTGTCGGAATGGTCCACCAGGGCCTGGGCGTCACGCGCCGTGTAACCGTTGAAAAGTTCGACTGCCACATAACCGCCTGACACTGCTGCCATGAAGGTCTTGATCCAGTTCGCGCTGCTTCGAGCATTGATGGCAATCTTGTCGCCTCTCTTGAGCCCTGCCGCCTCGAAATAGGTATGTATCTTTTCAATGTCTGACGCCAGCTGTCCATATGTTTCACTCGATGTCCTGTACTCGTCCAGTGCCGGAGAGTTCCAGCACCTTCTGACCGTATTCTCGAATGTCTTTACAAAATATTCCATACTAAGTGTTTTTATGTATTGCGAAGTTCTTGTCAACCTCAACCAAGTTTAACCAAAAGTGCCGCAAATATAGAAAACGAAATATGGAAAAGACACAAAACGGACAGCCGAACCGTGCCGATTGCGAATAAAATATAACTATAAGTCACTTATAGTACATCCGTAGGATAAAATCACCGGACCGGCTGGGCACAAAAAAAAGAAGTCCATTTCTGAACTTCTCTATTGCAAGTCGGGATGATGCGACTCGAACGCACGACCCCTACGTCCCGAACGTAGTGCGCTAGCCAACTGCGCTACATCCCGCTACTTTCTAAACTTACGCGAGCTTGTTTATATAAACAGAGATTCCGCTCTTAAGGTTGGCAGCTTTATTCTTGTGGATAATGCCAACTTTAGCAAGTTTGTCGATCATTGCATATACCTTAGGGGCATTTGCCTCGGCAGCCTTCTTGTCTGTCGTATTTCTGATCGCACGGATAGCATTCCTTGTGGTCTTTGCATAATACTTATTATGCAATCTGTGCCTTTCGCTCTGGCGAATGCACTTTTCTGCAGATGCGTTATTTGCCATTGTTTTTATTTTTTAATATTTAGTAGTGGGTAGGAGAATCGAACTCCTATTGCGAGAATGAAAATCTCGAGTACTAACCGTTATACGAACCCACCAGACTTACCCAGCAATCTCGTTAAGAAATTTTAAGGGATTGCAAAGGTATGTATTATTTTCTAAATCGCAAAATATTTTCTTTACGATTATGCATTTTTTTTACTCGCGGCCACTTTACTCCCGCCTCAAATCGAGTCAGGCAAACCGCAATTCTTCGTCCTCCCTAAGACATTTTCACAGGAAGGATGAAGCCGTTTTCATCAAATTCGAGACGGTCAATGCAGACTACGCGGTTGTCCCCGTCGGTGGAACCGAGAGGATGGCGGTGGTAGATGATGTAGAAATCATCGCCGCGCCGCACAACGCTGTGATGTCCTGCGCCAGTTCCGTGCTCCGGATCACTTTCCAGTATGGTTCCGATTCTCTTGAACGGACCATAAGGGGTGTCTGAAATGGAATAGGCTACACGGTAGTTGTCCTCGCGCCATTTCCCCTCGCTCCACATGAAATAGAACTTGCCGTCACGCTGGATCATAAACGGCCCTTCCACATACCCCTCAGGCGTAACTTCCCGGAAAAGACTTCCGTCTTCGAACTGGACAATGGATTTGAAATCATCCGCAAGTCTGACGAGATTGCAGTGTCCCCAGCCGCCGTAAAACATCAGCCAGTCACCGGATGCCGGGTCCTGATAGACGAACTGGTCTATCGGCTGGGCTCCGTTGACGATGTCGTTCAGAAGCGGTTTGCCGAGAAGGTCTTGAAAAGGGCCTTCTGGCTTGTCGGACACAGCTACGCCAATGCCGCCCGTATCTCCTTCATAAACATTGTTGCAGGCGAAGAAAAGAAAGAACTTTCCGTCTTTATGCACGATGGCCGGAGCCCAAAGGGCCTTACGGAGCCAGCTTATCTCTTTGTTGGTGATGATGTTGCTGTGCTTGGTCCAGGTCTTCAGGTCCTTGGAGGAAAAGGCGTCCATATAAAGCTGTTCCTCAAAGGGATGCGATGCTGTGGGATATATCCACAGTTCATCACCGATCATTATCCCTTCTGGGTCGGCATACTGTCCCTCGAAAAGCGGGTTTGTCCATCCTGTCCATTCCGTTGTTTTCGGTACACAGGCGGGTGCTACGATAAAAGAGATTGCCGCTAATAATAGAATTTTTCTGAATTTCATACATTTTGTGTTTACTAAGAAACCAAAGTGGCTGATACCGCTGTTGGAATCAGCCACTACATGTTACTGATCAATGTGTCATTTAGTAGTCAAAGCAGGTATCTCTTCTTCCTCAGACTGCTTGTTTCCGGAAGGGTCGTCAGCCCACTCAAATGAGTAAAGAACAGCCTCTACCTGTCTGAGATACTGACGCTTGTCATATTTAGGGGCATAGACGAAGCCGTCCAGGACAATGATGTCCTTACCGTCACGACTGTAGAAGGAATGTGACACGAAAGGGCCTCCCATATAGTCTCCGAAGACCTCCCACAGTCCGCGGGTCTCAGCGAACTGACGGCCGCGGAAACGGATGAATTTTACCTCCGGAGTGGCTATCTCATTGGTAATCATATACGTATTGTCGAACATTCCCGGCACATTCTCCTTCAGGAACTGGTTTCTGTGCGCGATGATGTTCTCCTCCGTGAAGTTCTCCACCTGCGCTGCAGGATACTTGTACACGAATACGCCCTGCGTAGTGTACTGCTTGTCGTCTGAAATCCAGATGAAGTTGTCCGTCTTCTTGCGGACCTTGTAACCCATCGGGAAGCATGGTGAACCTCCTGTCATCTCCTTGACCACAGGCTGGACGCCCGGAGCCTCATATTTCTTGGCATTGACAATAATCCTGTCCCTCTCGGCCTGCTCGATGGTCGAAACTATGCGCTCGCTGTTCTTCTGCAGCAATGTGGCGGCAGAATCGGCAGACGGTGCGGAAATCTGGATCACGCACTGAGGATAGGCCCACTGGTCATTGCGATAGATCACGCCGCTCTTCCTCACGTCCTGTGATATATTATATATAAGTATATTCCTGTGTATCTTGAAAAGGTCCGCAAATCCCGTAGGAGGAACATTGACAATGGAGAACGTCGGCTCTCTCTGAGGCAGGAAAGGATAGTCTGCCGCAAGCACGCCACGGGTTTCTCCGCCGAGGTTGCCGTCCCAGTCGCTCTTGTCCATCACTACTATCACTTCGCCGGCTTTTCCGCTCACATTCGGCAGAAGAGGCTTGTCAGAGCCGCCGCGGCAAGAAGCCAGGACCATAAGCATTGACAATGCAATGACATTTCTTATCTGATAAAATCTTCTCATAACAGGTAAATTTTACATTAACGGAACAATCGCATTATATCATTGCCGAAGGCGAAAACCATTATCGCCATCAGCAGGAACATACCCAATATCTGGGCTACCATCATAAACTTCTCGCTCGGTTTGCGGCCGGTGACCATCTCGACTATCAGGAACAGCAGGTGACCGCCGTCCAGACCCGGTATCGGGATAAGGTTCATAACGCCGAGCATTATCGACAGCATCGCAAGCAAGTTAATGAATATCAGCCAATTCCAATGCGACGGGAACACCTGTCCTATCGCTATGAAGCTGCCGACAGACTTGTACGCCCCCGTGCTCGGTGTCGCTACAAGCTTCAAATCACGGACATAGCCGGAAACCATATTCCATGTATATTCGACGCCTGCCGGTATGGCCTGGGCCAATGTATATTCACGTTTCTGCATGCCCGGTACCTGCAGCATCACTCCTATACGTCCTGCCGAGTCCACCTGCAACGGAACTGCCAATGTATCAGCTCCGCGCAGCACTTTCGCAGTGATCTGTCCGCCAGCCTTCCCGGCAAGAAGCTTCCATGCATCCTGGACATAAGCTACCGATACCGTGTCAATGCCGATGACCACGTCACCATGCCTCAACCCTGAGCCGGCATTGACAGAACCTCTTGCCAATGAATCGATTGCGAACGGTATCGCCGGCGTGAACATCCCCGGAGAGTTCAGCATCTCGCCCACCATACGCTTGTCCATATAGAGCACCACGGTATCTTCTCCACGCAGCACGGTGGCTGTCCTTACGGAACGTCTTGCAAGATCCGCCTGCAGCATTGAGAAATCCTTGGGCTCATAATCGTCGAACTTCAGAATCCGGTCTCCATTGCGGAAACCCATCTCATAAGCAAGTTCATTGACATAAATCTTATTCTGCTCGTTGCTCAAATAGTCACTCCCCCAATGCGCCAACATGAAAATATAGACGCAGATGGCAAAGAGGAAATTGAACAGCACGCCTCCAGCCATCACCAATGCCCTCTGCCATGCCGGTTTGGAGCGGAACTCCCATGGTTTCGGCTCGCTGCCGAGCATGGACGTATCCAGCGACTCGTCTATCATTCCATTGATTTTACAATAGCCGCCGAGAGGAAGCCAGCCGATGCCATATTCGGTATCCGCGTCCTTCATTTTCGGAAAAAGCTTTGTAAACCAGCCGGTTGTCTTCGTACTGAACAGTTTCACATCACCAGCGTCGAAAAACAGGAAGAACTTGTCCACCTTGATTCCGAAGATGCGGGCAAAAATAAAATGTCCGAGTTCGTGTATCGCTATCAGCAGGGACAATGCAATTATCACCTGGAGTGTCTTCATCAATACTACCATTCTGTTTCCAAATGCTCAAGTTTCGTTTTCAACTACCTGTTACCGTGCGAGTTTCGCACACATTTCAGCCGCGACACGGTACACCTCCGCGTTTGTGGCGAGCAGGTCTTCCACCGTCGGCTTCTCTACAAAATTCACTCCAGCCATACAAGCGGATATGATCTCCGGAATGTCATAGAACCGGATGCTGTCCTTCAAGAACGCAGCCACAGCCGCTTCATTGGCAGCATTCATGGCGCAAGGTACATTGCCTCCCTTCCTGATAGCCTCGAACGCGAGCGACAGACACGGGAATTTCTCCATATCGGGCTCCTCGAAAGTCAGCCCCTGCAGCGAAGCGAAATCCAGTTTCTTATTGTTCAATGTGAGTCTTTCCGGAAAGCTGAGCGCAAACTGTATCGGTTCCCGCATATCCGGATTGCCGAGCTGTGCGATGACTGCGCCGTCCGCAAACTCCACCATGGAATGGATTATGGACTGCGGATGGACCACGATATTGATCTTGTCCGGAGCCGTATCGAACAGCCACCTGGCCTCAATCATCTCGAATCCCTTGTTCATCATAGTGGCGGAATCAATGGTGATTTTCGCTCCCATTGTCCACTGCGGATGCTTCAGCGCCTCATTCTTCGTGGCAGCAGCGATCCTGTCCCTGTCCCATGTGCGGAAAGGCCCGCCTGATGCAGTGAGATGGATGCGCGAAATAGGATTGCCAGTCGCCCCGAGAAGGCACTGGAATATGGCCGAATGTTCTGAATCCACAGGCAGAATCGGCGAATTATACTTCTTGGCCAAGTCCATGACCACAGACCCGCCGGCCACCAGAGTCTCCTTGTTCGCAAGAGCGATTATCTTGCCCGCCTTTATCGCGGAAATCGTAGGCCTTAGCCCGCTGAACCCGACAAGCGCAGTAAGGACAATGTCAATGTCTTCCGCCGCCACGAGCGAGCAGACCGAATCCATGCCCGTAAATACCTTTATATCATTCGGTTGCAGAGCATCCGCAACTTCCTGGTATTTGGCTTCATTACATATGACTACGCTTCCAGGGAGGAATTCCATCGCCTGTTCTATCAGAAGAGCCGAACTGTTGTTTGCCGTAAGCAATTCAACCTCGAACAAATCCTTGTGCTGTCTTACTACATCCAGAGCCTGACGGCCGATGGAACCGGTAGAGCCCAAAATCGCTATGCGACGCTTTTCTGTCATTAGAAATTAATGTATTTGGTAGGGTCCACAGCCTCCCCCTTGTACCATAACTCGAAATGCAGGTGCTCACCTGTGGTCAATGAGCCCGTGTTTCCTACTATAGCCACCGGCATTCCGGCCGTAACCTTGTCCCCAGTCTTCTTGAGGAGCTTCTGATTGTGCTTGTAAACGGAAATTATGTCGCCGGTATGCTGTATCTGAAGTGTATAACCCGAATCATCGCTCCATCCGGCCCCGATTACAGTACCGTCGAGTACCGAAAATACGACCGAATTCGCAGGAGCGGTTATGTCAACGTAAGGATGCAGAAGCTGGTCATATCCCTGTGAGACCACTCCCTTCAGCGGAGTGAAGAAATGAACGCCCTCGATAGGGAGTCTCCTTTCATTGGCCCCGGACAAGCCGAACCGCTCCTCCGCACGGACATTGGCCCGGAGCAGCGAGTCCTTGCTGTCGAGTTCCTTACGCTCTGTCGCAGACAGTTCCTCCGTGGCGTCCTGAGTGCGTATCACGCTGTCAATCAGCACGGGATCAGCCCCGTCCATGACTTTCTTCAGGTTTTCAGTGTAGAATTTCCATGTATAGATGACATTCTGAAGAGAGTCTATCGTCAATGCATTGTTTATCGCCGCACGCTTGGTGTGCGCGTCCGGATAGCCCGGAATGAAGGTCTTGATAGGCGTAAAGGCAATGAGCGAGTAGGACAATGCCATTATCACCATGACGACAGAAACTATGGACACGAAAAAAGTAGTGCGGGTAAATCTCATCACCCACAACCGCTTGTGAGTCATGTCATCTATGAGAGACATTCTGAAGTGCTCGACCTTCGGCGCCTTGGACTGTTTCTGTGAGGCCATCTGCAAACCCTGTTATAAAAATTATTTGTTAACTTTGCACGATTATGGAGAGAATTATCGGAATAGATTATGGACGAAAGAGAATCGGCTTGGCTGTAAGCGATCCTTTACGAATTTTCGCATCCGCTCTGGAAACCGTACAAAGTGCAAAGATAATAGATTATCTTAAAAATTATTCCACCGGCGAGACCATTGTCCGGTTCGTTGTCGGATATCCGATCAATATGGACGGTAAGCCGTCAGAGGCAGCTGCAGACGTGGATGTTTTCCTGAAACAGCTCGCCAAAGCCTTTCCGGACGTGCCGGTAACGCTTGAAGATGAGAGATTTACATCGGTGCTGGCACATAGGGCCATGATTGACGGCGGAATGAAGGCGTCCGAGAGAAAGGACAAGGCTTCCGTGGACAAAATCAGCGCCGCCATAATACTGCAGAGCTGGCTGGACCGCGAAAATGCGTCACAGAACGGTGGCATATCTTTTGCGGCGAACCCCGCCGCCATTCAGATTCCTGAGACATTGTCCCGAAACGCTTCCGGGAAACGCCGCAGGAAAAAATAATTCAGAATATGATACAACCTATATATTTATACGGCTCGGAAGTCCTCAGGGCAAGAGCTGAAGAAATCGACATTGAGGACAAGGAAGGCATTGCTTCGCTTGTCCAGGATTTGAAAGATACATTGAAACACTCCGACGGCTGCGGTCTGGCCGCACCTCAGATAGGCGTCAGCAAAAGGGCATTGATAGTGGACGGCACCGGCATGACCGACGTCTATGACTATCTCAATGATTTCAAGCGCACCATGCTGAATCCGGTCATTCTCGAGCAGAGCAAGGAGGAGACCGACTATTCGGAAGGCTGTCTGAGCATCCCGGGAATCTACTGCGAGATAAGCAGGCCCAAGTCAATGACTGTGGAGTACTATAATGAAAACGGGGAAAAGGTGACGGAGAAGTTCGACAAGTTCGCCTGCCGCATGGTCCAGCACGAGATGTCCCATCTGGACGGCGACATGTTCGTGGACCACGTCTCCCCTATCCGCAAGAAGATGATTTCCAAGAAATTGCAGAACATTGCCAAGGGCAAGGTATCGACACATTACAACACTAAAATAAAATAGATTATGGGAGCATTCCACGCTTACGATATCCGCGGAATTTATAACGTGGATTTCGACAAAAACACTGCCTATAAGGTAGGATATTTTCTTCCTGAACTTCTCTGTACTGACAAAGTGCTTGTCGGAAGAGACTGCAGAGTCTCATCTGACGAGATTCACGAGTACCTTCTGAAGGGTATCAATGACGCAGGCGCCGATGTTTACGATGTCGGCCTGAGCACCACGCCGATGGTATATTTCGGCACCGCGAACTACGGTTTCAAGGCTTCCGTACAGATTACGGCGTCCCACAACCCGAAAGAGTACAACGGAATGAAGGTTTCCTGCGAAAATGCATTGCCGGTAGGTTATGACACGGGACTTGGACAGATAGAGGCCTGGATCAAAGAGAACAAACCTACTCCTGTAGCTGCCGAAAGAGGCAAAGTCTATCAGAAAGACATTCATCAGGATTATCTGAACTTCCTTCTCAAATACAAAGGAGACTACAGTGACCTGAAACTCGCGTTCGACCTTTCCAACGGAATGAGTTCGCTCTATGCGAAGGAGATTTTCGGAGAAGGCCCTGATTATATTTTCGACACGATGGACGGAACTTTCCCGAATCACGAACCTAACCCACTGATACACAAGAACGTAGTGGCACTGGAAGAGCTCGTGAATAAATCAGGCGCTGATGCAGGCGTCATCTATGACGGCGACGCTGACCGCGTGATGTTCGTGGATGAGAAAGGCAATTTCGTTTCTCCTGACCTCATGATTGCATTGCTCGGACACTATTTCATCGACGAGCGCCACGAACCGGGTATCGTCATCCAGGACATCCGCAGTTCGAAAGCAGTAGGCGAATATCTCGAGCCTATGGGAGCCAAGATGTTCACATGGAAAGTCGGCAGGGCAAACGCAGCCCGCAAACTGCGCGAACTTGACGGCGTATGGGGCGGCGAACTTGCAGGACATTACTATTTCCGTGACTTCTTCTATTCCGACAGCGGTCTTCTCGCGTCCATCCTGGTACTCAGAGTACTTGCGAACATGAAGAAGAAAGGCATCACCTTCAGCCAGCTTATCGGAAAAATCGCAAGATATCAGAACTCAGGCGAAATCAATTTCCGTCTCGAGGACAAAAAGGGCGCTATGGATGCGGTCAAGGCACATTTCACGGCGAAGGAGACTCCTACAGCCTTTATGGATTTCGACGGATACCGCGTAGAGTTCAAGGACTGGTGGTTCAACATAAGACCTTCAAACACAGAGCCTTATCTCAGATTCATCTGTGAAGCCACTTCCAAGGAACTTCTCGAAGAAAAAATCAACGAAACGAAAGCTCTGCTCAAATCAGAATTCGGTGCGGAGTAATCAACAGCATAATCATATGAACTTCAATAAAATTCTTACTGCCGGAGCGACATTGCTCGCTCTGGTTTCTTTCCGGAGCGAGCGTGCAGCCGCACAAGATACATTGATGACAATGAGCAGGGCATCTCTGCTCGTACCACGGACAGCACTTCAGCCTGTCAAATCGATTGACAAGTCATTTGCTTATCCGATTGACACATTGGACACGGGCAATCCGGCAGTGAAAATTTTGTTGTTGGAGGATTATACCTGGAAGTACTACAAGGACCCGAACGTGGCGGCTTCCTCCCAGATTTACAAGGATTATTGGAACGAAGAGCTTCCGAATCCGTACAGGCTGGACACGAAGGACCTGCAGGATGACATTTCGCTGTGGGTAGTGGATACATTGAGCGAATATCATTGTCCTTATCAGACAAAGGTTTACTCTCCTTTCGGATACCGTCACGGGCGCAGGCACATGGGCGTGGACCTGCCCCTCAAGACCGGCACACCGGTCGTGGCAGCCTTCACAGGAAAGGTCAGACTGTCAAAGTATTACAGAGGCTATGGCAATCTGGTGGTCATCCGTCACGACAATGGTCTGGAGACTTTCTATGCGCATCTGTCCAAGCGTCTGGTTTCCCCTGGCGACTGGGTGACTGCCGGACAGACCATCGGTCTGGGCGGTTCCACGGGACGTTCTACGGGAGCGCATCTGCATTTCGAGACGAGGTATTGCGGTTTCGCATTCGACCCGCAGTGGCTTATCGATTTCGAGAGCGGCACATTGAGACATAGGCTTTTCATCTTGAAAAAGCGGTTCCTGGATGCAAGCAGCAAGTATATTCCGGAAAGCGACGAGGAGGACTACCTGATAATGAAGGCTGATTCCACGTATTATGCCGCAAGGGCTGCCGAGCAGGAACTGAGGGAAAAAGAGGAAGCGCGCAAGGCGGCTGAACTGGCCAAGGCCCAATACCACAAGATCAGGTCGGGAGACACTCTCGGTTCACTCGCCGTGAAGTATCACACGACAGTCAGGAAACTCTGTGCATTGAACGGAATTTCGGCCAAGACCACATTGAGAATCGGGCGCTCAATCAGAGTACGGTAAGCGCGTGCGGATTACTATACAAGGGCTGGGAATCAGTGATTTATGATTTCCAGCTCTTCCTGTGTATAGAGGATCGAGTCAATGAAGTCCGGCGCGATATGGGCGAGGATGACGAAGCCGACAATGAAGGTCACGGCCAATGCCGCGATGGCTACCGCCGTCCAGATCAATGCTTTCCATCCCTTCCTGCTCTTTTTCGCAGGCTCTGTCCGTGGCTGCTCCGGTTCATTCGAATTATTCTGCTCGACCGGCACGTCCGGTTCATTGTCAGATTCTGGTTCCTGCTGCGGCTCATTCTCCTGTTCGCCTTCCATCTCAGACTGAGATTCGTTTTCAGACTCGCGGTCGGACTCTTCAGCTGTTGCCTGCTGTTCAGGCTGCAGAGCGTTGTCGGACTCGCCCTCCGCTTCATGTGAGGACTCAGGATGTTCGTCACCGTTCACTTCAGACACGTCTTTCGAACTTGAAGCTTCTCCAGACTGATCATCATTGGCCTCCTCTGTACCACCTTCAGAATGCTGTACAGTCTCCTGTTCGCTTTCTTCCTCAGACTGAGATTCGTTCTCAGACTGGTGGTCGGACTCCTCGGCTGTTGCCTGCTGCCCAGGCTGCAGTTCGTTGCCAGACTCGGCTTCCGCCTCAAGTGAGGACTCAGACTGCCTGCCACCGGTAACTTCAAGCGCATCTTCCGGGCCGGACACTGCTTCAGACGGCTCTTCACTGCCGGACTCCGCCTCAGGCTGTTCACCACTGCCGGACTGGCCTTCCGTTTCCTCCGGATTAAGGATATCCTGAAGCGCCGCAATAGTCGCTGAAACCTCTGCCGGAGTCTCTTCATGAGTCTTAAGGGAAATCGGCTCGAGCCCGAACCCTTCAGGATAAATATCCAGGTCCTCATCGGCCACGAAGAAGAATATATTTTCCTTGGTCGCCCTCAGTTTTCCCAAGCCCGGAAAGACAATGGACTTCCTGAGTTCAAGGACCTTCTGCATCTCCGACAGAAAATCGATGACAATCTTCGAAGCTGTTTCCTTGTCCACATTATTGGACTTCGCATAGAAATCTATCAGGACATTGTCAGAGGCATCTGCTTTCTTCCTGAAGCTCAGACGTTTATATGGAGGATTGATAGTGTAGCCCTTATCCGAAAATGAGGATGGAACAAGTTCTGCCACGAAAGAACCGACTCCCGGCAATGACACTTCATCATTGTCAAGGATAAGTTCTTTAACCATTTTTGATAAGAGATCGATATCCATATAAATAAGGTTATTCTTTATTTGGCTGGCACATATCCTCTAAAAAACTGAAAATCAGTATCTTCCAAAATAAGTCCAACAGATGTCCTAAAATATCTTGACAAAGTTAGCAAAAAAATGCAGAAAAAAATTTGCAGGAAACAGAAATTGTTGTACCTTTGCAATCCCGTTACGAAACAACAGGGGCAAAATTCCTGAATAGCTCAGTTGGTTAGAGCATCTGACTGTTAATCAGAGGGTCCCAGGTTCAAGTCCTGGTTCAGGAGCAAGTTTGTTTGGGAGCATAGCTCAGTTGGTTCAGAGCGTCTGCCTTACAAGCAGAGGGTCGGGGGTTCGACTCCCTCTGCTCCCACCAAAAACGCCGCAGCACATCCGCCGCGGTGTTTTTTTTATTTTTGTCGCAACTGACGACAGTTTCAAAGATTGGGCTCAACGTAAAATCCGGGGTCAACGTAAAATCTCTGTTGATTTCTGAACCAATGAGCATCCTGACAAACCTGTAAACACTCATATAACAACCTGACATCCAATCGATTATGCCGATTTTAAGCAGAATGTAAATATGCTCATCACCCTGTTTTTTTATGGGAGTGAGCATATTGAGAAATAGATTAAATCTATATAATAGTCTATACTTCAATAAGTTACATGTGTTTCGCAGCTTTGGCGATATGCTCATTGGTTCGGAAATACCACCGCAAACAGATATAATAAAATTCGTAATAACCGGCGGAGACCCGCGAGTTGCCGTCTGCGGTGCCACACAATTTCCCATTCCTCTAAACCGCTGATGTGAATCCATTGAATACAACACAACGGGAAGAAAATTCTACAGGGATACTCCTCTTCATAAAGGTAACAAGACTAATTTTATCAACCTACTTTTTACGTTGACCCAGAATGCAATTCGGCGATAACAGATACTAAACGAGAAGCCCGTTCAGGAATCTGAACGGGCTTCTGTAGATTCGTATCTGCGTTTTGGCGAGATCTCACATCTGGCAGTACAACGCGATACCATAACTAAACACTACTAACTAACCATTATAATAACCAACCAATAATATTATTCACTTGACCGACTATTTGCATTTATCGTGCCAAACTTGACATTTCACCGCAAACACGTCCAAATGAAACCTATCATTGGCATCGGCAAAGTTAGTATCGGCCGCTCTACTTTAAAAAATTATTCAGCCAACCAGCGGTTTTCGGCTGGCAATATCATATTGGCTTCAACGAACCCTACGCATAACTGTGCATTCCTCCCAGCAAGAAATTGACCCCGAAATACGTAATCAGTACGCTCAGGAAGGCCAACAGGCAATATAAATGGAAAAATTTCGGCGACTGGAATTTCTTGAGTGAGGTAAAGTGGAGCGGCGCTGCATAAACCAGCATCGTGATAAGAGCCCAGACCTCTTTCGGATCCCAGCTCCAGTAACGTCCCCAAGAGACATTCGCCCAGACGGCACCGATAAATATGCCTATACATAGCAGGAACACGGCCGGATACAATAGCAGATGTGACAATGCCGCAAGTGCTCCGGCCTTTTCCGTTTCTGAACGGACACATAGGAGCGTCCCCTGAAAACTGATCAAAGCAATCAGGCCAAAAAGCGCATAAGAGAACATCAGCACCATCACATGAACAGACAGAAGCGGCGACTGCAATACCGGCATGAGCTGGGTAATCTGAGGATTTCCGCTACCTATCATTGCCACGAGCAGAGCAAACGAAGCAAGCAACGGCCCGAAATTCAGTATGATACGGAATTTCCGACAAGTAAGGATGGTCACCACAAGCACAGACCAGGAAAGGAACTGCATCGTCTCGAAACCGTTGGATAGCGGCACGTGCCCGGAAACAATCCAGCGCAAAGCCAGCAGAACCGAGATATGGATGAGCATTGTCAATGCCAATACCGCTCCGCCACAAGAGCATACTCTCCCCCACAATCCAGATACATACAATACTGCCAGGACAAGCGCCACAGTCAAGTACATCATTACAGGAAAGCGCTGCGAACTTAGCGTACCATAAATCTGCTCCGTATGGACACGACATTCGGAAGGGATTGCCTCGCCAGCTTTAAGCCGCTGATAATCGACGATTTTACCTAACAGCATCGAAGCACGTCCATTATCGCCCGACGCAACACATTCACTGATATAGTCCATTGACTTCCTCACAAACATCCACTCTCCTTCCGGCAGTGAAACTTCCACTGTTCTCTGTCCAGGAGAAAGCCAATTGAGCTGTCCGTCCGCATTTCTATATGGATACATCTTGAGCAGTTCTCCGTTGTAGAACATCCTGATAATGTTGAATTTTTCATCCGCATCACGCAGATGCTTGATCATCAACTGGTTTCCATCCCGCCAAGCGTCATTGAGAGGAGTCTTGAGCTTATATTCCCCTTCCCGAGTCCAGAAGTCATCATATGAAGCCCACTTTCCATTGATTCCCAGCATCTTGCGGGCCACCTTGTCTTTAATCGCAAAAATCTCTGCCTTCTCCCATTCCATAGGATTGAATGTCCATCCTGCGAAAATTTCCATTGCTGAATAACCGTTCCAGGCAGATTTTCCGGAAAGTTTGGTGACAAAATCATCGGCAACTGTGCTGACGGGGCATACGCGGCCGTGATACAGAACACAGATACGTGAAAAGTCATCTACAATCACCCTATCAGGAACAGGACAGGCGGAAGACTGTGCATTGGCAGCCCCTGCATTGACCTGAAAGGCGAAAACCAGGGCAGAGGCGACGGCGAGAGCCTTGCGGTACCATGTCCGGATGGAGGAAGAGCGCGAAACCAGCACCAGAATGATGGAGAGCAGCAGGAGAATATAGCCCGCATAGGTCAATGTTATTCCCCACGGGTCGTACAACACCCCGAGACGGACTCCGCCCATATCGCTGTCGTAGCCCGCTTGAGTAAACCTGAAGTGCTTATGCGTTCCGATATGATTCATGGACACCGCCAAGTCCTCCCCTTCCGTGAGAACGTGAGAGACATAGTCGGAAGGCGAGTCTGTTCCGGGATAGTATCTGATCTCAAAGTCCTTAAGTGTCAATGCAAAGCCGAGGTCTGCCCTGACACCTGAAGAGTTGTCGTACTGAGTTACAGGCTCATCCTTGCGCAGATGCACCTCGCCCCTCTCCGAGGTAAGATATGACCCAAGCGCTCCGCAGAGAATCACGACAAACGAGACATGCAGCAGGAAGACAGGCAGTCTCCGATACAGTTTCGTCTTGATTATCAATGCGACGCCAAGGCCTGAGAATATCGCCCAGAGCAGGACGAACCACCATGAGCCATAGACATATTCCGCAACGAACCCGGAGCCGCGCACATTCTCAATGCAAGTCGCCGCTGCCATAATCAGAATCAGGACAGCGGCAACTATGACCGTAGAGTTTAATATGTAGCGCTTATATGGATTCACAGAAGAAGATGACTGCATCTCGCTGTTCTTTAGTCAGTTTACGGAAGCTCTCAATAGCGTTGCGTGCATCACTCTGCGCGCTTCCGTGCCACATTATGGCCTCCAAGGTATTTCTTGCACGACAGTCATGGAGTCTGTCTTCCGCTCCTGTACAGAGTTTGCTCAATCCACGTCCCCAAAGCGGTGTGGTGCGGCACCAGCCTGTACGTATGTCATTCTTCATATGAAGACGGTGCTGAACGAAATCGGAATAAGGCCAGATAGTCTGGTTCGGATAGCGTGGCATGTCCTCATTTGAACACATCATATTCGGGTCCTGGATATTGTCTTCACCTGTCGTCCATGACGGACGATGGCATTCGGAGCAATGCATTTCGGTAAAGAGACGCTTGCCTTCCTTGAACTTTTCGGTGTTTACGTTACGCGCAGCAGGTACTGCCAGACCACGGTGCCATACCATCAGATTTTTAAACTGCCTGTCTGACATTTCAGGCTCGAGCGTCTTGCTGGTCAGATAGTTATAAATATTCTGAGCGACGTCATCGGTGTGCCATTCAGGATGTTTCTTGTCCGGATCCACTTTGGCTATGAATTCAGGAAAGCCTTCCTTGACATCCTTATCGTTCATTGCCGTTTGTGCATAATATACACCTGCGAGGTCAAGATAATGATAACGGCGGTCAGAGCGCGTCACATTGGTGATATTCCAGATGGCATTTGCACCGGCTCCGTCCAGGACAGGGCCACGTGTAAGGCCATAAGTATAACGGCGCACGTAGGATTTCTTGTCACCACTCTTGTTCACATACAGGCTCGCCCACTTGTTTCCGGCCTGGTCCCAATATGCTGGATTCAGCGCTTCTGATTTGCCGATGGAATTGAAATACTTGCTTTCAGACTCCCACTGGGCGGTTATCTCCTCTTCCGGGATAGCATCCACCAGACCTGTGCCGTAGATTCCGATAGTGGATTCCAGCAGCACTCCTATCTCATCAGGAATCTGTGAGGCCGGAATGGTAACCATCTGTCCGTCGCGTTTGACCACCATCGGGGCATAATAAGCATCCGCAGGAATCTTGACTTCCGGATAAATAAGGCTGTATGACTCTCCATCGTCGAACTTGTTGCCCCATTCATCCACATACGGTTCCCATTTGATCTCAATCTTGGTTTCATCAATCGGGGCCTTGAACGGTTCCTGGGCTATCGTCTGAGGCATTCCGGCAAGAGACATCACATAGGAATCGGTTTTCTTGTCGTAAACGACGAGAAGATAACCGTTGCCCATATCTCTTGCACGGTAGCGTTCCTGGCGCTTTCCATGTCCGTAATTAGGATGGCAATACAGGCAGCCCACACGGACAGCCAGAGGTCCGAGCCCGGTAAATGCCCCCTCGGTATTGTAATTGAAATCCCTTTCGAAAAGGGTTTCACCATTCTGGAACTCCATATCCAGACCTGCATTCTCGACAGCTTGAGTCGGCTGCTGATATGCATATGCATTGACAAGAGCCGTAGTACCCAGTTTTCCTCCGGCATAGTATTCGTCCGGATTGTCGGCAGTCTTGCCGGGACCGAGTTCAGTTCCTTTATAGGCATCGCTACATCCGGCAAGAAGCATTGAAGCGGCCACAAGGACCGCTGTCTTATATGTTTTCATATTCTTATTCATAAGATGCTATAAGTTCATCAAGCGCATTGAGCGATTTTTCCAGGCCATCCAATGCCGTCATCGCATCTTTTGCAGATTGGTGAGTGTAATTCTGCACAAAAGGCTTCTTCATATTGGCAATAGCCTTGAGCGCGGCCTCCATATTGGTCTTTACATTCTCTGCCGCAGCCTCGAATTCCTTGACATCGAGACATATTCCGATGAGGGAGTTTGCCAAAGGCTCTGTTCCAGATACTGTCAATGCTCCATAGAGGGTATGTTTACAAGACATGATATTGTCATAGAAATCCTGGATGGAGTTGCGTGCATGAGGAGATTCAATGTAATTTACATCTTCTCCTGTAGCAGGGGACCCGATTTTGGAATCTCTCACCTCGCCGATGATGTCGTTTGCTCCGGCAATGATCTGACGGGTTGCAAGAACGATGGTAGAATAACTTGAGCCCGCATTGCCTGCATTCTTGAAATCTGCGCCGTAATCCTTGGACTCGAATTCTACTTCATCAAGGAGTTTCTGCTCATCAGCAGACACTTCCCCGCCCCAGGCAGAGACCAGTTTCAATGAACTGAGATACAAATCCTGAGCAGCTCCTTTGGCAAAATAGATTTCATCTGCAGTCATATCTGCCAACTTGCGCGCATTTCCATCGCGGAATATAAGGTACTCTACAGCATGGAAACCAGTGAGGTTCTGTCCGTTAGCGATGGCATCATCAATGATGGCCGCATCCGACTCATCAGTTGCCGGATGGAATTTGGCCATGTATTTGTCAAACTGAGTCCTGTCGAAAGGCCAGGTATCAGTATGAGGGTCAATGCCGTAGTCTCCGGCAGGGCCGAACAGAAATGCTTCCGACCACTCCCAATCCTGACGTGCAACTTTCCATAGGTCACAGGCTTTCACGACATCAGCATCTGTCTTGAGGGCGCTGAGCTGCTCTACCAGTTTCTTGTCATTGTCAGCAAGCGCACGATAGGTAGGTTTGACTGTCTTTTCCACAAAATCCGTGTTTGTGGCTTTGAATTTGCTCTCAAGAATGGTGAGAGCTTCGCTCTTCTCGTGAGAGGGCTCACAACTTGTCGCACTGATTGCGACTGCGCAAAGAACAATCAAAGAATAATTGATAATCTTTTTCATATTTGTTTGGATTTATTTTCTGTTGAACCAGCCCACGAACATGACGCCGAGCGAAATGGACGGTTCGTCATTATATGCCGAATCCAGATATCTTTTCGCCCATTCCGCTTTCACTATAATCTGAGGTATAGGTTTGTAGTTGATACCGAATGACATACGCTTCACGTGATCATACGTATAGGCGACTTTCTTGTTTCCTGTCGCATATGTGTTGTAATCCTCATATCGGCCGAAAACATAAAGTTTCTGCTTTTGCCTGAGTGCGTCGAAAATGCTGAACACATCATATCCGGCTTCACCGCCGAATGAATATGCACTGCTGCCGATAGGCGAATGCTTGGAAGGTGAACCATCCTGCTGAGTATGCTTCGGATACGCGTTGCAAAAGGCCGTAATACGCTCGGCATCAGAGAGATTGGCATAAGTGGCATTGCCCCTGACGATGAGATTCCATCTGTTCAGTTCAAATCCGAAACTGCCTATGGCCAATGCACCGTGACAGTCATCATATGAAGCACCGGCCTTCCGTTCAGTGTTCCTGAAAGTATATCCATAGTATCCGCTCAGACTCAGACGAAGCCCCTTCACGGAATAATTGTCGATTCTGGCGGCACCTGCATAGACATTGGCCAGTTTATACTCATATGGACTTGTCGCACCATAATGGACAAAACAGTCGTGTCCGAATCTTTCCGCATCCAGACCTGAGGTAAAGATAGCCTCGTAACGCCACTGCGGAAGGCTTCCCCATAGGGACAGTCCGACCTGGTGCCACGTGTTCGGGAGCAACTTGGCTTCTCCCTCGGAACGATATACAGAGAAGAATTCGTTCGGAAGATGATGCTGGTTTATCTCTCCTACAGGGATTATCAGTTCTCCCGCCTTCACATTGAACCGACCGCCCGAGAAGGCCTTGTTGATCCAGAACTGCTCGAGAGCGACTTCTCCGCCCTTTTCAGTCTCTGCCTCATACTCACCGCTTTCATCTGCATCAATCTCTACAGCCGATTCGGTACCTCCATGTTCAAATTCGATTTCCATCCCCATTGTCCAGCCCCTTCCGAAGTCATATCCGAGATTCAATGTGACGTGCGGAAGGTCGAACCGGCCGTGAGATTTGTCATCTTTGTAGGTGAGCGGATCGCGGTAACGGTTGAAATGCTGACTGTAGATGTTGCGTGACATCACAGCTTCACCATATCCTCCCACTGAAAGACGACTCAGAGCATTGTCAGTTTTCTTCTGGGCTGACACGGTAAAACCGGTCGCCAGCAGCGCCGTCAATGCCGATAAGATTATTTTGTCCATTGTCAAGTAATTTTCCTGATTCGCCTGCAAAGTTATTATGGACAAAACGAGCGCACAATCCCAAATTGTTGGGATTGTGCGCCTATGGATTTACCTATTATTTGGTATTGTCCGCTGCAGCCCGCCGCTTTACGAAAACAGTTCGTGGAGGACCTGCAGGGAGCGGATGTTGATGGCGGACTCGGTGTGGAATTCCAAGTAGCGGATTATGGATGAGGCTATGTCGCCACGGACGCGGCCGGTGAGCGGAATCAGCATTGCCGAAGCCAGGTCTGAACGCATGAACTGAGCCACAACAGCCTGGTTCTCATCAGTAAAAGGCAGCAGGTCAGCCACTTCCGGACGGAAGCCTAGGGCAATGCAGAATTCCAGCAGGAAATAGATGTGGAAATTGCTGAAATCCGACTGCAGGGCATCCAAGGTCAATATCTGATGCTCACACCATTCATACAGGCCGTCCTCTGCCGCTCCGTCCTTTACTGTACGGTAGATAACCTCCGCCATGAACAGGGAGATTGCATTCTTGAATACATTGTTCCTGATTCCGAGCAGAGGATATTTCGCCGCCACGGGGCTGGCATACCATAAATCCGATTTGGGGTTTTCAGTGACTGAAAGTTCCAGGATATTGAGCGGAAGATAGAATGCCATCTTAGCCTTCGCTCCGGTTCTGACCAGAAAACTCTTGCGGCCATAAGTCCGGCTCAATGTATGGACAACTATGGAATTGTCCCGTATCTTCGTGTAATTCAGTATTATAACCTGCTCATCCATGGCATTGTCACCGGTAGGACTACTTGGCCGAGTGCTCCTGAAGCCACTGCGCCATTGACCTCAACGCCTTTCCCCTGTGGGAAATCGCGTTTTTCTGGTCATCTGTAAGTTCAGCCACCGTCACGTCAGGATAATCGTCGGCAATGAAAACCGGATCATAGCCGAAGCCGCCGTTTCCTACCCTCTCGTAAGAGATCCTGCCGTCCATGGCACCCTCGAAAAAGTGCTTCTGGCCATCCAGAATCAGGGTTATCACGGTCTTGAACCTTGCTCTTCTCGTGGCCTTGGGCGTGGCGATGCCATATTCTCTGGCAACAGATGCCTCATACTCTTTTCTGGCCATCTCATCGAGGAGTTTGTCAATGTTGGCGCTGAAACTCTTGTCCGGACCGGCATACCTGGCCGAATAGACTCCCGGAGCACCTCCGAGAATGTCCACCTCGAGTCCGGTATCATCCGCAAAACAATCCGCACCTGAAGTGTGGTCGAAGATGTATTGCGCCTTCTGTAAAGAATTGGCACGCAGAGTCGTGCCGGTTTCAGGGATATCTTCCGTAATCCCCTTTGAGGCCGGGGTAACGAGCTCAAAGCCCCCACCTAAAATTTCTGATGCTTCGCGCAGTTTACAGCTATTGCCCGTTGCAAAAATAATCGTCATACTGCTTTAATTTTACCTTATATATTCGGGTGCAAAGGTATCAATTTCACGGACAATCACAAAAGGAAATCAAAATAGATTGCTATCTTTGTCAGTTGCAACAAAATAATTCATTTATAATGAAACGCACTGAATTGATAGCTGCACTCGCAGCATTGGTCATATCTGCTGCCCCTTCTTTCGGGCAGTCAAAGAGTTTCAAATTGGGGCAATGGGTTGAAATCCAGAACGCTATCCTCAAAGAACTGAACAAATCATACGTTGACTCTCTTCCTATTGACAGAATCGAGAAAGCCGGCATCAATGCGATGCTCGAGTCGCTCGATCCTTATACCATCTATGTTCCGGAGGAGGACAATGACGATTTCGAATTCATGATCGGCAAGACCTACGGGGGTATCGGAGCCATCATCTACAAACCCACGAAGGAGAGCAACATTGTCATCAATGAACCATACAAGAACTCCCCTGCAAGCAAGGCAGGGCTGAAATGCGGAGATGAAATCACGGCGATAGACGGGCTGTCCGTCATCGGGCTGGATGCCGGCGAGTCCACTTCCAAGATGAAGGGAAAGCCGGGCACATCTGTCGTTTTCGACGTGAAAAAGCTCCGTGGCGGAGAGTCGTGGAAAGCCGGGGACACCGTCAAGGTCACTGTCACTCGTGAAAGGATCCACCTTCCGGACGTGGAATACGCCGGTATGATCAATGATACGACTGGTTATATTCTCCAGACCGGTTTTACTGAAAATGTATCCGGAGATGTGCGCAATGCATATTTCCATCTGAAAAAGCAGGGGATGAAACAGCTGGTTTTAGACTTGAGGGGTAACGTAGGCGGTCTGATGCAGGAGGCGGTGAACATTGTCTCGCTCTTTGTCCCGAAAGGTTCCCTCGTCGTCACTTCCAAGGGCAACGGAAACGTGACCAAAGATGAATACCGCACATTGACGGAACCGGTGGACACGCAGATTCCGATAATCGTCCTGGTGGACTCGGGCACTGCGTCATCTGCAGAAATCGTGTCCGGAGCGTTCCAGGACATGGACAGGGCCACTGTAATGGGGTCGAGGACATTCGGCAAGGGACTTGTGCAGAGCATACGCCCGCTACCTTATAACGGACAGCTGAAAATAACCACAGCCAAGTATTACACTCCGAGCGGACGATGCATTCAGGCCATTGACTACAGCCACCGCAAATCCGACGGCAGCGTGGGCCATATTCCGGATTCATTGACACATCAGTTTTTCACTGCGCACGGGCGTCCGGTCCGCGACGGCGGCGGCATCATGCCTGACGACACATTGACAGAAAGACAATACAGCCGCCTGGTGTATTCGCTGGTCCTCAACGGCATCATTGACAGATATTCTCTGGAGTACGTGAAGAAGCACGAGAGCATTCCGTCTCCAGAAGATTTCCATTTCTCAGACGCTGATTATGAAGACTTTATCCAGTACGCAAAGGGACAGGATTTCGATTACAGGTCAGGAGCCAAGACATTGTACGACCAGATGAAGAAGGAGCTCGAGAAGGATGGAATGGCCGGGACAATGAAGGATGAGCTGGATGCGCTCGCGAAAAAGCTGGACATGGAGAAAGAGCAGTTCCTTCTTCTCAAGAAACAGGAAATCATTCCGTTCATAGAGGAGGAAATCGCTACGAGATATTATTATCAGGAAGCAGGCGTGCAAATACGTCTGAGATATGACAATCAGCTGCGGGAGGCATTGACAAAACCCCGCATCAAATATTAAACAAGGAAAACGCCCGGCAACAATCCGGGCATTTCCCAACTTGAAAACTTATGAGTACTAAAGACACTGTTTACGGCAAGGAGCCGTCCTCGACTTCCATCTCCCGATAGCGCAGGTTGTCAATTCCCTTACCCATCTCAGGATTTCTTTTTGGAGACTGACTTGGACCTCTTTATGGCCTGTTTTACCTTAGCTTTCCGCGCTGCCTTGTCTCCTTCTCCAGGAGCGGCTTTCTTTCTGGAAGTGCTGTCGAAGACCTTTGCCGCAGGACGACGTTCTTCATATTGGCCCGGAATATCCGGAACGGAGTCCTCTCTGCGCTCATTTCCGGTCTCAACCAGTTCATAGTCAAGCAGCTTCTGGTCCAGATTCGTAGCTTTCACGCGTATTTTTACAGGATCACCGAGGCTGTAAACCACTTTGGTACGTTTTCCGACTATCCTGTAATGGTCCTGGTCGAACTCGAAGAAATCAGACTGGATGTCACGCAGCGCAACCATACCTTCTATCTTTGTCGGCTCTATCTCCACGTACATTCCCCACTCGGTAAGTCCTGAAATATGTCCTTCATATTCTCCGCCCACCTTGTCCTGCATAAATTCCACGAGCTTGTACTTCGTGCTGGCGCGCTCGGCTTCTGCTGCAACTACTTCACGTTCAGATGCATGCTTGCACTGTTCCTCATAATAAGCCTTGTTCTGTGAATCGGCTCCGTCCAGATACATCGCGAGCAGCCTGTGCACCATCGTGTCAGGGTAACGTCTGATAGGCGATGTGAAATGAGTGTAGAACTTGAATGCAAGGCCATAATGCCCGATATTGTCGGTGCTGTAGCAAGCCTTCGCCATTGACCTGAGCGCAAGCATTTCTATCGCTGCAAACTCCGGCTTGTCCTTGGCCTCAGCCAAAAGCGTGTTCAATGCTTTTGCGAGTTTCCTGCCATCGTCGGCGTCCTCCATCTTGTATCCGAAATTGCCCGCAAAATCTCTCAGGCCATTCACCTTATCCGGATTAGGCACATCGTGGATACGATATACGAATGTCTTGGCATTCTTCTTGGCAGTACCGTTCATCTTGCCGTCTGTAGCGATAAATTCTGCCACAGAGCGGTTTGCAAGAAGCATAAACTCCTCGATAAGCCAGTTGGCCTCCTTGGAAATTTTCTGATATACTCTTACAGGGCGCCCCTTTTCGTCCACTTCCACCTTCATCTCCGGCCTTTCGAAACTGATGGCACCGGAAGCGAATCTGCGTTTGCGGAGAATCGACGCGATCTTGTGCAATGTCAGGATTGCCTCTTTCAGTTCACGTGGAATCAGGCAGCCTTCATACACGCCTGCGCCCATCATTGCCTCTGTCTTCGCGCGACGAGCCGCAGCTTCAGGTGAAGCCTCGAGAATAGGATCCTTGACTACAGAATGAACACCGTCCGTACCGCCCCTGAGTGCCATATTGTAGGATTCCTCACCATTGTCGATAATCTGCTGGGCCGTCTCATAAGCGAACCTGTAGTCGGAGCGGATGACTGTCCTTCCGAACCAGTGGCTGACAATCTTGGCAAGAGGCGAGATCTCGAACACCGCCGAGAAAGTGAGCTTGTCTTCGTTAGGCCTGAGCGAACAGAGTTTGTTGGAAAGCTTTTCCGGAAGCATCGGGACTGTCCTGTCCACCAGGTACACAGACGTACCTCTCGACTGGGCCTCCTTGTCCACGACAGAACCAGGAGTTACATAGTACGAAACATCTGCTATATGCACACCGACCTCGTAGTTTCCATTGTCCAGTTTCTTGAATGAAAGCGCATCATCGAAGTCCTTCGCATCCTCAGGGTCGATGGTAAAGGTCAATGTCTTTCTGAAATCCTTTCTGCCCTTGAGGTCCTTCGCCGTGATTTTATCTGAGATGCCGTCTGCAGCGTTCTCCACTTCCGCTTCGAACCTGTAAGGCAATCCGTATTCGGCCAGAATCGAGTGCATTTCAGTATCATTCTCACCCGGCTCACCTAAGACATCCACGATATAGCCATGCGGATTCGGTTCTCCCCTGTCCCAACTGTCCACAAGCGCTGCCACCTTAAGTCCGGTGTGGACCTTAAGTTCGCAGTCTTTTCCATCCACCGTTTCGGTAACTCCCGCCACAGCAAACTCCTTGTTGCCCAGAGACTTGAGATATCCCGTCTCCGAGACGGCGCCTTTTCGCCGCATAAGCGGACGACCTTTTTCGTCAGTTATGTCAATGCTGATGTCATATGGCATTACACGGCTCTGCATGAGGACCCACGCCTGGTTGCCGACTACGTGGAGGACACCCACAAACGGCTTTCTGGACCTCTCCAGGACGCAGATGACCACGCCTTCCTGACGTTTGCTGTCTGTCTTCTCCTTGGTTACGGCCACTTTCACGGTATCACCGTTCAATGCGCCCTTGGTCTTTCCGTTGCGGACAAATATGTCATCCTCCATTCCTTCGACCTTGACAAAAACGAATCCGTCCCTGGTCATCTGGACAGTTCCCGTATAGTCAGGGCATTCCTTCAGAGGCTTTTCATTATCTTTTCTGCTCATTTTTCCGGAAGCGTCGCCTCTACGACCGGACATGCGTCCTTTTCCTCCGTCTCTTCTTGAATCTTCGCGTTTTCCGCCGCTGCGTTTTCGTCTGTCGAATGCCATATTCTCTTATCTGTTTAAATTCCAATATGCAAAATTAAATAAAACATTATGATTAGCACAAAAAGAGGTAGGGATTTTGTATCTTTGCGCGCGGAAAACAAATAGTAACAGATATGAATAGAAAAGTTCTTCTTATGATTCTTGATGGCTGGGGCGAGGGCAAGCATGACCACTCGAACGCCATCTACACAGCCGGGACACCTTTCATTGACTCTCTCAGAGCCAAATATCCTATGAGCCACCTTCTCACTTGCGGCGAGGCTGTCGGTCTTCCTGACGGACAGATGGGCAATTCTGAGGTAGGCCACATGAATCTCGGTGCCGGACGCGTTGTATATCAGGATCTTATGAAAATCAATAAGACCTGCCGTGACCACAAGCTTCTCAGCCGTGCAGAAGTCAAGGGCGTGTATGATTATGTAAAGGAGAGCGGCAAGAAACTTCACTTGATGGGTCTCTGCTCTACCGGCGGCGTACACAGTTCACTCGACCATTACTACGAGTTCCTGAACGTTGCCAAAGAATATGGCCTGGAGAATGTCTATGTACACTGCTTCATGGACGGCCGTGACACAGACCCGCACAGCGGAAAGGGCTTCGTGGCTGACCTCGAGAAGCACATGGCAGAGAGCACCGGAAAGGTTGCAACGGTCTGCGGCCGTTTCTACGCAATGGACCGTGACAAGAGATGGGCACGTGTAAAAGAGGCTTATGACCTTCTCACTGAAGGCAAAGGTGCCGCTTTCACCTCCGCAACTGAAGGTATCCAGGCGTCTTATGACGCAGATGTCACCGACGAGTTCATCAAACCTATAGTTGTTACAGATGCTGCAGGCGCTCCTCTCGCAAAGATAGAGGAAGGCGATGCTGTCATCTTCATGAACTTCCGCAATGACCGCGCGCGTGAAATCACTTCCGTTCTCACCCAGCAGGATATGCCGGAAGAGGGCATGCACGTCATTCCGAACCTCTACTACTGCTGCATGACTCCGTACGATGCCGCATTCAAGGGTCTGCACATTCTCTTCGACAAGGAAATCGTGAAGGACACCCTCGGAGAAATCGTTTCCAAGGCCGGTCTTCACCAGCTCCGCATCGCCGAGACCGAGAAATATGCCCACGTGACATTCTTCTTCAATGGCGGCCGCGAGACTCCTTTCGAGAATGAGGACAGAATCCTGGTTCCTTCTCCTAAGGTTCCTACATATGACCTTCAGCCTGAGATGAGCGCTCCTATCGTAACCGAGAAGCTTATCGGGGCAATCGACAGCGACAAGGAAGATCTCATCATCCTCAACTACGCAAATGGCGACATGATCGGCCACACCGGTGTCTATGACGCTATCGTGAAGGCTGTCAGATGCATTGACGGCTGCGTCGAGAAAGTTGTCACAGAGGCCATCAAGCATGACTATGTAATTCTCATCACCGCCGATCACGGCAATGCCGACCACGCTGTCAATGAGGACGGCACTCCGAACACCGCCCACTCACTCAATCCGGTTCAGTTCATTGTTGTCAATGCCGGTGACGAAGTAAAGAGCGTAAAGGACGGTGCCCTCTGCAACGTGGCTCCTACCATTCTCAAGCTGATGGGCCTTCCACAGCCTGCAGACATGGATGCAGAGCCATTGATCTGATGATTTGATAATCATACTGTATTATACCCCCTCGGTTTCCACCCGAAACCCGAGGGGTTTTTGCATACCATGCTCTTCCATTCGCACGCTGCTCAAGGAAAAGTTCAAGAGTATCAACGGCGAACTTTACAAGGCGTATCCACAGTCGAAGAAAGAAGCTGACGAGACAGCGGAGACGCTTACGAGAAACCCGAACAACCTGAAATTGACACAGCCGACGAAAGTGCTGATTCACAACCAGTTAGCAGATAAAGCTAAAGCCAGGTTACCCACTTTTTCACATAACCTGCATTTGGTCTCTCATTATATCTTATTGACACTCAATAATATACATCAAATCACAACATGCAGGTTGTTCGATTCAATCCAATTCTGTGTTTGCCTCATTCCTCGTAACGCACCGCATTTTTTTGTGAGCACCTCTGCTATTCCTGATAATCGTTGTCTCACGGAATGGGTTTTGTCCGTAAAAACCCGCCTTCTCACGGACAAGTTGTTGATTTTGAATAACTTATCCGTGAAACCCCGCCTGTTTACGGACAACCAGAGCATTTTGAGTCAACTTTTTACAGTAATAGGTTCATGGTGGCGAGCAGGACAGCCTCGCACCGAAAAAAACTAAACATCCATGCTGACTCACCGAAGTTAGTGAAGCCGAGCAGCGGCATAGCCCGAGTCGAATTGCGAGGCTCCCACGGATAATCAGAATTACGCAGAGTTCAAGCACATCACATGTATCTAATGGCTGGACTCAGATGTCATTGACAGCAGCAACAAGGTTGCCTCCGTGAGGACTTGCCGCCCTCGGCACTAGAGGGAGGCGCCTGCGAAGCAGGAGGGCCTGGTCCTCACGGAGGCTTCTTGTTGCAAGGGCATGATCACTTCTGTCAGCGGAAATTTATAACAACATCACTGACAACCCATTGACAGAAAATTAAGGAATTTAAAACAAATTTTAAAATTTAAAAATCGTAAAAATTTTCATTGGAAGCGTCTTTTTA